>Ga0207421_10000246_pt1 | contig 68113 bp, 62 predicted proteins | sample SodLakKL_010_SED_4_FD_187542 | JGI IMG/M metagenome (GOLD analysis project Ga0207421, IMG submission 187542) | Alkaline sediment microbial communities from Lake Tanatar, Kulunda Steppe, Russia - 8KL_010_SED (SPAdes) (version 2) | ecosystem: Environmental > Aquatic > Non-marine Saline and...
GAGCGCTCTGGATTTCGAGCCGCTCCCAACACCTTTGTTGATGTGACGATCTCGGGCCTCTCGAACGATCCGGACCCGGTTCTGGAAGCCGTGCCCAGCTGAGGCTCCTCGACAACCCGCGTTGGGGCGGGGCCGCACTCGCCGGGAACGGCCGATCGCCGGAAGTGACCGATCTCCGGTAGAGGCCGATCGCGAGAGCTTGACAAGCACGGCATAATTGCTTACCACATTACTAATGCTTTATAGGAGGTCAGCATGGCCCAGTACATAACGCTTTCGGACGGTGCGCGCCGGCAGTTACGGAGTTTGCAGGTCTCACGGGATAACGCGCTGCGGCTCTGGGTGGAAGCCGGCGGCTGCTCCGGCATGAGCTACGCCGCCGCGATCGATCCCACTCGCTCTCCCGAGGATACCGTGCTGTTCGAGGACGAAGAGCTCTGCGTAATCACCGACCCGCACAGCTTACCGCATTTTTCGGGACTCGAGGTTGATTACTCGGACGATTTGGTGCGTGCCGGGTTCCGCTTCTCGAATCCGAACGCGGCGCAAACCTGTGGCTGCGGACAAAGCTTTCACGCCTGACCGCGAAGCCGTAATCTCTCCGGCGAGTATCCCTGTGCCCCTTCCCCCCGTTCGTGGTGCGTGGTTGGGCCACCGGGAGCTCGCCGTTCGACACGAGGCGGCCGGCAACGCTAAACCTCCCTCGGGTCCAGCCGAGAACGACAAACGCTCCGGGAGCACTCGCCGATAAGGAGGCAGCAGGTGAAAGAGATCGAGATATCAGGCGGAGAATCGGTTTACTGCATCAACGAGCGGCAGCTACGAGCCGCGTACGATCTCGCGATGACCGACCGTAAGAGCTCCGCAAAGATTCAGCAACTCCTGTCCGAGCTTGAGACTCGGCTTACGCGCAACGAACGTGCAGCGCTTGCGTTCATCTTGATCGATTATCTCCTCAAGTACCGCCACGACTCCTGAGCGCTCAGTCGCTTCTCGGGGACCAGAAGCGTCCGTCGGAGGCTCGCAGCAGGCGGTCGCGTAGCGCGAGGCCGAAACCTTCCGGCCGTGGAAGCTCGGCGACAATGGTGTCGCAGCCGATGCTGTCGAACCAAACGAAACTGCGGTACAGCTCTCGTCCGTACTCTTCTAACCCCGTAAACGTCCGAACCGAGACCAAGGCCCCGCTCGCGAGCGATTCCGAGGCGAGCGAATCCGCGTTAAGCACCAGCACGCCCACCCGTTGCGGACGGCGCCCACGCAGCTCGTCGTTCGCCTCGGCGCTACGCCGAGCCTCGAGGCCGCTTATAAGCAAATCTCCTCTCCCGGACGGGAGAAGGTACACCTGCGCGTTCGGACGGTAATGCGCGTGTCGCGTACCGGGCGAGACCGCGATCACGTCGTCCTCAGCGGGTTCCGGTGCGGCCTCGCACGCGGTGCGGTACTCTATCCGGTACTCGTGTCGGCCACGGAGCTCATCATTGCCCGCGCCCACCTCGCCGGTTTCACTCTGTGGTTGCCTCGGATAAGATCTTGGTGCGGGCCCGGCCTCAAACTCCGCCAAGGCGGCTGCGAGCATCTCTAACGTGACCGACCCCGGCCGCAACAGCAGCACTTTCCGACTGGAGCTGTCGACGCGCACCACTGTCGATTCGATCCCGTAGCGGCACTCGCCGCCGTCGATGATCGCGGCAACCCGGCCGTGCATCGCCGTGCGCGCCGCCGCGAACTCGGTTGGGCTCGGTTCGCCGGAACGGTTGGCGCTCGGCGCCGCAATCGGTCGCCCGGCGGCGCCGATGAAGCGCCGCGCCACCGGATGTAGCGGGACCCGCACCGCCACGGTATCAAGCCCCGCCGATACCTCGTGCGCGATCGCTGCTGAGCGCGGGAGCACCAGCGTGAACGGCCCCGGCGCGAAGTACTTGAGGAGCCAGAGCTCGAGCTCGCTCACCGCAGCGGCTACACCGCCGAGCTCAGATAAAGAGGAAAGATGCACTATGAGCGGATTGTCGGCGGGACGCCCCTTCGCCGCGAAGATCGAACTCACCGCGCGGGGATTCCCTGCGTCCGCACCGAGGCCGTAAACCGTCTCGGTCGGAAACACAACCAACCGCCCGTCACGCAGTAGTGTTCCCGCGTGCTCGAGTTCGCGCTGTGTGGTACCCAAGAGTTCGGTCCGCTGCTTCATCGCGCGAACCTCAGCATTTAACGTAGATGTAGCCGTCTTCCTCATCGATCATCGTGGGGAAGGTGCGAACCGGCCGGGTCGCCGGGAAATCCTTGACCGCTCCGGTGCGAATATCGAACCGTGAACCATGCTTCGGACAGTACACATCACCGTCGATAATCATACCTTCCACCAAAGGAGAGTACTCGTGCGAACACGAGTTCTCGGTTGCATATACGCCGTCCTCGAGCTTAAACACCGCGATCTCCTTTCGCCGGTGCACAAACTTATGGGTTCGTTCAAACTCCGAGGGTTTTACCACCTTCTGCCAACGCGCCACAGCCGCTCCTCACACGTGATATTGGTACGGTCCGGGGACACGGCTCAACCAAAGCCGAACTTTCCCCGCGTGGGCCGTACTCACCTCCGGGGACCGGACCGGCGCACAACACGACGGCGCGCGTCGTTCGAACTACGCACGATCACGCGCCTATCGCTCGACGCCCATCATTCGTCCTCGAGCGTCTTGAGAATACGTGCCGCGACAATCTCTCGCAACTCCTCGCGGAGAGATTCCGGGGCCCGTGCGATCACCTCGTCGAAGTACCCGGCTACAAGCATCTGCTTCGCCTCGGCTTCGCTAAACCCGCGCGTTTGCAGGTAATGCTGCTGATTGCGGTCGATCTTCCCGGTCGTAGACCCGTGGCTACACTTTACATCGTTGGTGTGAATTTGCAAACACGGTATCGAGTCGGCGCGCGCTCCATCGTTCAACAGCAGGTTGTTGTTGGTGAGGTACGCGTCTGTCTGCGTCGCGTCGTGATCGACGTAAATCAAACCTTGATACACCGATCTCGCTTCATCGAGCATCGCTCCTTTGTAGAGCGCCAAACTCAGCGCGTTCGGGGCGTTGTGACGTTGCACGGTTCGAAGATCCATGTGCTGGTCTTCTCGCCCAAAGTAAACGCCGTCGAGATGCAGGTTTCCGCCGCTGCCGTTTAGGTGTCCGTCGACCCGGGTCTTGGTGAACATGCCCCCAAACTGCCCGGTGAAATGGCTTCCGGTGGCGTCGCGCCCAATATACCCTATTCCGTTACTAAACAGCGACGAGTCGATGTTCAAGTCGTGCAGCTCCGCGATGTTGAGCGCCCCGTTGTCGCCGACCTCGAAATCAAACCCGGCGTTCACCAGAACCTCGCCCTCGGCCGTACCGGAAGATCGCAGCGTGACTGTTGCGCGAGCTCCGGTCTCGGCAATCGCGAACAAATGCGGCGCAAAAAAGGCCTTATCGCCGTCGTAGCTGAAGCGTAGCTCAAACGGCTTCTGCACCTCCTGGTTGCGCGGTACGTACAGCACGGCGCCGTGCGTGAGCGTACTGTAGTGCCACAGTTGCACCCGGTTCTCAGCCTGGCGCACCGCCGCGCCCCATAAGCGTTCCACCGCCTTCCGTGCCTCGGCCATGCGGGGGTCGTGGTTAGCTTCACTCAGCACCCGGCTGAGCGGCACAAACAGCACCCCCGCCGCTTCGGCTTCAGGCGACAGCGTATACGCGACGCGATCGAGCCCCTCGAACGCGATCACCCCGGCCGCCTCTTCGGCGGAGCTCGAGAACTGGGGCGCTGAGGCGCGCTCCGCTTCACGCTCGCTGTCGCGTTCTGCCGGCGTCACATGGTAGCTGTCGAAATCGTAACTCGAGATATCCGACCGCCGCCATTCCTCGTCTCGCATGCTCGGCCAGTCTGAGATCGCGAACCGACCTCGGGCTGCGGCCCGCAACGCCTCGACCCAATCGGGCGCGCCGCAGGAGCTCGCGTACCGCTCAAGGTCTTTGGTGGCGCTGAACTCGGTTAGTTGTGTATTGCTCATATCGTCATCCTTTTCTCAGCCCCGGCGCGGCGTCTCGTCAGCCGACCGAGCCTTCCATCTCGAGTTCGATCAAGCGGTTGAGCTCAACCGCATACTCCATCGGCAGCTGTTTCACAAGCGGATCCAGGAATCCGTTCACGATCGTGAGCGCGGCTTCGTTCTCGTCCATCCCGCGGCTCATGAGGTAGAACAACTGCTCCTCGCTGATCTTGCTGACCCGGGCCTCGTGCTCCATCGAGACATCGTCGGACTGAATATCCATGTAGGGATAGGTGTTGCTGGTTGAGTCTTCGTCGATCAGCAACGCGTCACAGACAACGTGGCTCTTTACATCCTCGAGGTTCGGCTCAACCTTGATCTGGCCACGATAACTCGCGGTGCCGCCTCCCTTGCTAATGGACTTTGAGGTGATCACCGAGCTGGTGTTGCTCGCGGCGTGCACCGCCTTACCTCCGGTGTCTTGTTCCTGCCCGCTTCCTGCGAACGCGATCGAGAGTACCTCACCGTGCGCCCCCTCTCCCATGAGCCAGATCGACGGGTACTTCATGGTGCGTTTACTACCGATGTTTCCGTCGACCCATTCAACGGTGGCGTTACGGTGCGCAACCGCGCGCTTTGTCACGAGATTGTAGATGTCGCTCGACCAGTTCTGGATCGTGGTGTAACGCACGCGCGAGCCCGGCAGCGCTATAATCTCCACCACGGCCGAGTGCAGCGAGTCGGTGGAGTAGATCGGTGCGGTGCAGCCCTCGATATAATGCACGAAGCTATCTTCGTCGGCAATGATCAAGGTGCGCTCAAACTGCCCGAAGTTCTCGCTGTTGATGCGGAAGTAGGCTTGCAGAGGCACCTCCACCGTGACGCCTTTCGGAACGTACACGAAGCTCCCACCCGACCAAACCGCCGAGTTAAGGGCCGCAAACTTGTTGTCGTCCGGCGGAATCACGGTCCCGAAGTACTGCTTGACCAACTCGGGATGCTCGCGCACCGCGGTCTCGGGATCGCTGAACAGCACCCCTTGCTTCGCGACGCTTTCCTGGATGTTGTGATACACCATCTCGGAATCGTACTGTGCGCCGACGCCGGCGAGAAACTTACGCTCGGCTTCCGGTATGCCGATGCGATCGAAGGTGCGCTTTATCTCGTCGGGCACATCGTCCCAGGTACGGGTCTGCGTGCCGCTCGGCTTGGCGTAGTAGTAGAACTCGTCAAAATCGATCTCGGAGAGGTCTGCACCCCAGTTCGGCATCTCTTTCGCGCGAAACGCCTCGAGCGAACGCAAGCGGAACTGCCGCATCCAGTCCGGCTCGCCTTTGTGATCGGCGATGGCGTTCACAACCTGCTCGCTGAGCCCTTTATCAGCCTTGTATACGCTTCTGTCCGGATAATGGAACCCGAACTTGTATTCGCCTATATCAACGGCTTGCGGTTGACTGCTCATGGGTTTCCTCCTCTATACCGTACTGTTTGCGAACCCAGTCGTACCCGTTAGCCTCCAGCGCGTCTACGAGCTCTTGCCCTCCGGAGGTCACGACGCGTCCCTGGTACATGATGTGTACAAAATCAGGCTCAATATGATCGAGAATGCGCTGATAATGCGTGATCACGAGCGCTCCGAACTCTGAGCCGCGCATCTTGTTCACCCCTCGCGCCACCACCTTGAGCGCGTCTATATCGAGCCCCGAGTCGGTCTCGTCGAGAATCGCAAATGCCGGCTTGAGCATCAGCAGCTGGAGAATCTCCATGCGCTTCTTCTCTCCACCCGAGAACCCCTCGTTGAGGTAGCGATTCACAAACTGTTGATCCATCTCCATGAACTCCATCATCTCGCGCAGTTGTCGGATGAACTCCTTGGTCTTAATCTGCTCCTCACCGAAGCGAATCTCGCAGGCGCGTTTGAGGAAGCGCCCAACCGTCACACCGGCTATCTCGACCGGATACTGAAACGCCATAAATAACCCGAGACGAGCGCGCTCGTGCACCTCCATATCGAGAATGTTCTCACCATCCACCCATATCTCACCGCCGGTTACCTCGTAGGAGGGATGCCCGAGAATGACGTTCGAGAGCGTGCTTTTCCCCGAACCGTTGGGGCCCATCAAGGCGTGAATCTCGCCGGTGTTCATCTCGAGGTTCACCCCGTTGAGAATGGGGGTGTCTTCAACCGTTGCCCGTAGGTCTTTGATTGTGATCTGCATCTATGGTCTCCTTGTAGGTTTCTCGTAACTCTCGTGCCTTAGATCTTGTGCCTTAAATCGGGTACCCCAGCTCAAAACGAGCCTCTTCGCTCATGAAATCGATACTCCACGGCGGGTTCCAGACCAAGTTTGCCTGCACCTCCGAGAATCCGGTCTTCTCGTGCAGAACCCGCTTGATATCGTTTTGAATTGTCTCGGCAAGCGGGCATCCCGGGGAGGTCAAGGTGAAATCAACTTCTACACGATCGTCCTCGGGCTTAACTCGATAGATCAACCCAACATCTACAATGTTCATACCCAGCTCAGGGTCGATTACCTCACTGAGCGCATCAAGACATTCGCTTTTTGTTACCGCCATATCGCACCTCACGCTTATTTACGATCAATTTACTCAAGATTGCCGCCTTGATCAAGCGCCCGCTAGTTTTTATAGTCCAAACAAACTTCATCCCGTCCACGGGACGCCGCCGGGACAGGGACGCCGCCGGTGCTGACAGAGTTCTGCAGATGTACTACGCTTCAAACCGGGTCGCTCAGATCGAGTACGCGACTTAGGAGGCGGGCAGGCGGCGATGACCCGTGAAGGACGACGCGAACCGGAGTTATTGATCATTGTGTGCCACCCGGTCAGCGGCAGTTTCACGCATGCAGCTGCCGGCGTGATCGAGGACGTTGCGGCGCGGTACGCTATTGAGGTACGCAGGATAGATCTATACGACGAAGCCCCGTCGCCGGTCTTGAGTGCCGAGGAGCTTCAACGCGGCATGAGTTTCGATGAAACGATCCTCGAGCATCAACGCCTCGTAACCACGGTCTCGCGGCTCGCTGTCGTGCACCCCGATTGGTGGGGAGGCCCTCCGGCGCTCCTCAAAGGTTGGGTCGAACGCGTGTTCCGCGCAGGAGTCGCGTATCGGTTTACCGGCGAGGAGTTCATGCCGAAGGTGAAGCAAGGTTTGCTGGGTCAACTCAGCACCCTGGTGGCATACACCACCGACGCCCCGCGCGAGACCGCCGAACAGACCGTTGAGCGGTTCTGGCAGCACTCGGTCTTTGCGTTCTGCGGCGTCTCGCGAGTAGAGTGTCACGGGTTCTACGAGATGCATTCCACCGGTCCGGGGGCCCGGACGAGGCGTTTACGGGAGTTTGAGGTAATGGTACGACGGTGGCTCGGAAGCTGAGGCTATCCAAGATTGGACGAGCACAACGCAACGCGCCGAGAACACTTGCGAGGAGGATGGTATGAAAGAGATAATCCTATATCGACATGCTGAGGCCGAGCCGGCCGGCGGAGACCGGCCCGACCAGGAGCGCCGTCTCACCGCCGAGGGGCGGGAAACCGCACGGCAGGTGGGATTCCTACTGCGACACCATCAGCATGTTCCACAACGCGTACTGTGCTCCGACGCCCATCGGGCCGTTGAGACCGCCGAACTGAGCGCCGAGACCTCCGACGCAACAGCCGCGGTTGAGCGCGTGCCACAGCTCTACACGGGGAGCGCCGAGGAGTACATCGCGTTGTTCGCCGATCAACCGCAGGAGCTCGACCGTGTTATGATCGTAGGACACAATCCGATCGTCGCCGAGGTGCTCGAGCGATTGACCGGTAGACGACGCCGGGTCCGCGCGGGCGACGCAGCCGTGCTGCGCTTCGAGGTTCCCGACTGGATAACGATCGCCGTCGAGTTGGGGGCCACGCTGGTAGCGGTGCTCCCGGACGAGCCCCCGCGCGCACAACGGTAGCTCCAACGCCACACATTCGGGACGGGATTCAATGCGTAGACCGAGTCTGCTACAGAAGACGTTTCGACATCCGCTGCGATTGCAGGAAATCCTGCGAGTTCTGATACGCGCGGGGTTATCGGACTGGGTGCTGATGCTCCGTCTTGACCGGACCTTCCCCTGGATTCGCCGCTTCATCAAACAGGAGGCCCCGGTTGATCAGGCCGAGAAGAACCGATGGGTCATGCTGCGCGAGACTCTCGAACAACTCGGGCCCACCTTCGTCAAGTTCGGCCAGATCGTGAGCAATCGCAGCGACCTGTTGCCGGCCGAACTCGTGAATGAGCTGGCCGGGCTCCAAGACGACGTGCCGCCGGTAACGCTCGCCGCCGCTCGTGAGGTCGTCGAGGCCGAGTTCGGCAAGCCGCTTGAGGAGGTGTTTCCATGGTTCGACGCCGAACCGATCGCCTCGGCCTCGATCGCTCAGGTGCACCGTGCGAGTCTCCGCAACGGAGACGAGGTGGCGGTCAAGATACAACGGCCCGGAATCGAGAACACGATCCGCACCGACACCGAGATCCTTATGTATCTTGCGACGCTCGTGGAGCGCTACGTGCCGAATATGCGCTTGTTTCATCCCACCGGCCTCGTCGAGGAGTTCAAGCGGAGCATCACTGCCGAGCTTGATTTTGCTCAAGAGTTACGCAGCTTACGAAAATTTAAGAACCTCTTCGCCGAAGACAAGCGCGTACGGTTCCCTAACCCGTTTCGTGCTTACTCAACGCGCCGAGTGCTCACGATGCAGTACATCCGCGGCACAAAGCTGGCCGAGGTGCAGCACGACGCTACCGGTCGCTTCAACAAACGCCGGATCGCGCGCCTCGGAGCCGACGTAATCCTCGAGCAGATCTTCCTGCACGGCTTCTTCCATGCAGACCCCCACCCTGGAAACATTCTTGTGGCCGACGGCGACGTAATCTGCTTCCTTGATTTCGGAATAACCGGAAGGCTGCGCCCGCAGCAACGTACCCACCTCATCGAGAGCATGCTCGGGGCGGTCAATCACGACGCTAACCGCGTCGCGAAAGCGATGCTCGGCATCTGCGAGCGATCGCCGCGTGGGCTTGATTTTGAAGCGTTCGAGGAACGCGTGAGCGATGTGCTCGACGAGTACCTCGAGGTGACCTTCGGCGAGCTCGACCTAAACCAGTTTTTCGACGACCTCATCAAGATTGTCGTGAGGTTCGGCATCCGCCTTCCGAGCAGCTTGATGCTGGTCACCAAGACCCTGGTCGCGATAGAGGGGGTAGGGCTCAACCTCAGACCCGATTTTAACATCATGGAGGTGTACCGCCCGTTCACGCGCAAGCTCTACTTAAACCGTTTACGCCCCGAGGCGCTCGGGAGAGACGCCTCCCAGCTCGCAGGCGATTACGCCGGCTTGCTGCAGAACTTACCGAAGGACGCCCGTGAGCTTTTCGAGCTCGTCAAGACCGGGCGCATGCAGATGAACTTCAACCTCGGCGGCCTCGAGCCGTTGCGGCGCACGCTCGATGACGTAAGCTACCGGCTGGTGCTCGGAATCGTGCTCGGCTCGCTCATGGTCAGCTCGGCGATGATCGTTCAGGCCGGTATCCCACCCTATGTGTTCAATGTACCGTTGATCGGTGTAGTTGGATTCGGAGCGGCCGGCTTGATCGGATTCGGGTTCATCATATCACTGGTTGCGAATATGTGGCGCCGTTAGCGGCCACAGCGCTTCAGATGTAGCGTGCCACGATCGCCTGCGCCTGCCCCAGATACCCGCGCCCGAACAGATTCAGGTGATTGAGCACGTGGTAGAGGTTGTAGAGGTCCACCCGCTCGGCGTGCCCCGGTGCGATCGGGTAGACGTCGTGGTAGGCCTCGTAGAAGCGCCCGTCGAATCCGCCGAACAAGCGCGCCATCGCAAGATCGGCTTCGCGGTCTCCGTAGTAGACCGCCGGGTCGATGATCACGGCGTTACCCTCGAGATCCACCATGAAGTTACCACCCCAGAAATCGCCGTGCAGGAGCGAGGCGTGCTCGGGTTCGGGAAGCAGCTCAGGAAGCCGTTCGATCAGCCGCTCACCGGCACGCAGGAGGCTGCCGTCGGCAACTCCGTTACGGCGCGCGAGCTCGAGCTGATAGCGCAGCCGATGCTCACCAAAGAAGCGCGTCCAGTCATCCTCCCAGGTGTTGACCTGAGGCGTACTGCCGATATGGTTGTCTTCCTGAAACCCGTAACGCTCGCACGCCGTGTCACGGTGCAACGCAGCCATCTCGGCTCCGAACTGCTCCCAGAAGCCGGGGGCCGGTGCCCCGCTTTCAATAAACTCCATCGCCAGCCACTGACGGCCCGCGTCTTCGTACAGCGCAATCGGCTCGGGCACTCGCGGGCCGCTCGGCGCTCGATGCAACGCGTCGAGCCCCACCGCCTCACCGCGGAAAAGGCCCGCCGCCCCGGTGTTCTCCTTGAGAAACACCCGGGCCCCGCAATCCAACACCAAGAGTTGAGCGTTGTTAATGCAACCGCCGCCGACGGCGCTTCTCTGCACCACACGACACGGCGCGGCGAAATGCTCCGAAAGCGCCTGCTCGGGGTCCGGATAGCCCTGAATCACCTGCGCCCCCGGGTGACCGAGGAGTCGGCCTCAACCAGCTGTTCCATGAGATTGCGCGCGGTTCGATCGACGATCTCGAACACCTGCTCGAACCCGTCGATCCCGCCGTAATACGGATCGGGCACCTCGGTGGCTTTCTCGGCGGCGGGGTCGAACTCGCCGAACAGGCGCACCTTGTCGGTGAGCTCCGGCTCACCGCCGGTCATTCGACGTAACTCTTGGAGGTGACCCCGGTCCATCGCCAGCACAAAGTCGTAATCACGAAGGTCCCGAGGCTGCACCTGGCGTGCAAGGTGATCGAGACGAACTCCATGCTCGCGAGCTACCGAACGCATGCGGTTATCCGCCTGCTCCCCAACATGAAAGCTCTGGAGACCGGAAGACTCCACCACGAAGCGATCTTCAAGCCCACGCAGGCGAGCATGATGCTCAAACACCGCCTGCGCAAGCGGACTTCGACAGATGTTGCCGGTACAGACGAACATAATCTTTGTTTTGTCCATGTCCCCGAGGCTACCGAACTCCGGCGATATTCGCAAGGCCTCCGCGAACACGCCACGCGCTCCTTCTTGCGTCGCGCGATCCGCCGCTTTCGCTGCGTGATCTTGGTATCACATGTGACAGAATGAATGGATCAGCAGCATGGTTTCAAAAAACTCGCCGCCGAGAAAGATAAGCCGCGGACGCGCTCGTACCCGCCACAACGGGGTGCCGCCGATCTCGAGCTGATCACCGCCGGCCTCTATTCGCTGACTCGGGTGTGTCGCAAGTGACCGGATTTGTATCAGCGCCTCACGCATATTCACGGTGCGGGGCTCGCGCTCTTCCGGAAGGTACACCGTGTAGATCTCCGGGTAGCGCCGTGAAGGCTCGAACTCCACGAGCAGTTCACCGTCCGCTGAATAGACCGCATCGAAGCTATCGCCGCGCTCGAGACGGAGCTCGCGATCGAGTCGACCGTCGCGAACGACGTCGACCGCAAACTCATCCATTTGTGGGCCTGCGAGCTGAAACGCAAGCAGGAGAGCGTAGACAAGAGCGCTCGATATCGTCATCTCCCTCCACCGTTACAATAGCACAGTAGTGAAGCCCAGTTCCGCCGACTCCCCAAGGCAACTCCAATCGCTACCCGATGAGCTTCCGAACCACCCCGAGCAACTTCTCGGAATCAAAGGGCTTGACGATCCACCCGGTTGCACCGGCGGCTTTGCCTTCTTCCATTTTAGAACCCTGCGCCTCGGTTGTGAGCACGATGATCGGAGTGAACTTACCGTCGGATCGCTCGCGCACCTTTTTCACGAGCCCGATCCCGTCGAGATTCGGCATGTTCACATCGGTCACGATGAGATCGAATGCATCACCGTCGAGCTTCCCGAGCGCGTCCATTCCGTCTTCGGCTGCGGTAACGCCGTACCCGGCCTGCGTTAATACATACGTGACGCTTTCTCGAATCGCGCTCGAGTCGTCTACTACCAGTACCTTCTTCGCCATGCAAATCCCCTCACGTTTCGCTGTTACGCCCTATTATGATGAACAAGCGCATCGCCCGCAAGAGACCGTTACCATGATCTCGCGGAATCTTGATGCATGCGGCGTGACACCGAACCGCCGATGCCGGGAAGCCCGCACCGGCGGTGTCTGCGAAACTGAGAGGAGCTGCTGTTAGCCCGCCGCGAGCTTCTTCGCGACCTCGGCTACGTGTTTGCCTTGGAATCGGGCGGCGGCGAGTTCGTTCTCGCTCGGCATTCGCTCACCCTGCCCACCGGTGATGGTGCTAGCTCCGTACGGCGAGCCGCCGGTGATCTCGTCGATCGTCATCTGCCCTTGAAACGAGTACGGTAGTCCAACGATCACCATACCGTGATGCAGCAGTGTAGTGTGCGTAGAGGTGATGGTTGTCTCCTGTCCGCCGTGTTGGGTTGCGGTGCTCGACATGACGCTGCCGACCTTCCCGATCAGTTTGCCGTTGAACCACAGAGAGCCTGTTCCGTCGAAGAAGCTGCGCGCTTGCCCACACATATTGCCGAACCGGGTCGGTATTCCGAAAATAATCCCGTCGGCTTCAACGAGATCGTCGTGCGTAGCCTCGGGAATACCTGATAGGGCTTTCTGCGCCTCGGTCGCGCCCATCTGTTCGATGATCTCAGGGCTGAGGGTCTCCGGGAATCGATGCAGCGACACCTCCGCGCCTGCGACCTCACGAGCTCCCTCGACGGCGGCCTCCGCCATCTTGTGCATGTGTCCGTACGTGGAATAAAAGACGACCTTGATTTTCATGATGCGCATCTCCTCGCGATACTTGTTTGTTTTTCATCCGGAGAGTAACGTTCCCGGGTGTGTAGGAGAAGATATATATACGAGAGCGTATAAGTCAACTTTCTATTGCAGTAGCGGAACGAGCCGTAGGAACGCTACAACGGCGCCGTCATGCACGACGCAAGCGCGCGCCTCGCGGATAGCAGCACGACGCCGATACCGAGACTTCCGATTGCCGACGCCACTGCGCAGCCTTAGACTCAGCTTTTTCCTCCGCCATCTCTCTAAGAGTGCTCACCGTTCCTGAAGCTATCAAGCAGTTATCAAACGGTGCACCCGGTAGCCGTCTTCGCAATCGCAGGGTTATATTAGCGACATGAGCACACAAGCGGAAATAAAACATGCAGTTCTGGACGTAACCGGCGGCACCTGCACATCCTGCGTTATCGCGATAGAGCACCTCGGGCGCCGCGTGCAGGGCATTCACGACATCGTGGTAGATCGGGGAACCGGCACGATACAGATCGAGTACGATGGAAATCGCGAAGCGCTCGAGAAGATTTGTGATTTTGTCACGCGCATCGGATACTCCGCCGAGATACGAACCACGGATTAAGGCGCTTTAAGCCGCTTCATGCGTAATCGGCCGCTTCTTGCTTGAGCTTCCTGCTTGAGTCAGTCTTGTTCTTCCGCCACGCGCAGATTGAGGCGCATGAGGCGCTGTGCAAGCAGCCGGGCAAGAAAGATTCCGTAGTGCGGCTGCGTCTTGATCGCGTTGATGAACGCGTTCTTCGAGATCTTCGCGAGGACGCTCCTCCCGTTTGATATCACGGTTGCTGAGCGTCGGTTATTCAGCAAGAACGACATCTCTCCGAGAAAGATATCGTCAGGGTGAAGCGTGGTGAGGTACTTGTTACCCGAGTAGATATCTACGCGCCCTGAAGCAATGTAGTATAGGTGGCTCGATTCTTCGCCCTCAAAAAACACTACGTCCCCATCTTGAAACACGGTCTCCTCGCTACGATCGAAGATGCCCGGAACAACGTTACTCTCGTCGCGCTGATGAACAACCTCAAACGAGACCTCGTTACCTCGCTCGTTGTAGCGTAAGTTCTCGACATAGTGTGTGACCATCTTCAGCCCGTGACCGTGCGGACCAAAGTTGACCGGAAGCGAGGCGGCGTGATCCACGCGCTTACGCCACTCAAAACCGTCGCCCTCGTCGCGGATCGTAAAGTACGACCGCTCCGGCGTTATGCGGTACGAAAACTGCACCTTTCGTTGCCTGATCTCCGGATCGGCGCATTTTTGGCGAATCAGCGCGAGGATGTCACCGTGCTGTTCGAGCCATGAAGACTTCTCCTCGTAACTGATACGACAGTTTCCGTGCTCAACCGCGTTCATCAGGAGCTCAAAGATCGCCACATGCACGCGGTCTTTTCCATCGCGGTTGATATAGTTGGAGTTATAGAGATAACTCGTCACGAGGTTCGCATAGGTGCGGATGTTCGACGGATCGTTGTCCATGACAAAGCGACCCGAGATCGTGCGGAGCAGATAGCTCTGTAGATCGCGCTGGAACAGAATCTGGCGGTTCTGAATCAGGATGCGCACCACCCGGTAGAAACTCGCGACAAACTCGCCACGCGCAATGACGCTCAAGATGTTTGAGTTGGGCAGGTGCCGATGCACCCGTTGCTCATCGGAACTCGTGTGTACCGCTACAATACCGCCGTAATGCAACCACGGGTCACGCTTGACCGCATCAAGGATGCTGTTGGTATCGATGCGCGTATCGGAGACGTTAATCAGATTGATCTCGGGCAACTCGTACTTCAGGTACTCCAAAGCTGCGTCGTGATCATCGAGAAACACCGGTAGGAAATAGTTGTCGAAGCGGCGGCAGATGCGTTCGACCCGGTCGTTGAGTTCGAGATCGGTGCTGATTACCGGCATTTTGTGCATCGGCTTGTGGGTCCTCCTGATAGAGTCCCTGTAAAGTATTACGAATTTGTCGGCGAGTTTCCAGCCGATGCGACGTGTGGCGCGCAGCCGGACTATGCCGGCCTTTGCGTCACCCGATCGAGCTCCTCGATCTCAGATTCGGTCAAGCGCACGCGTAATGCCGCGGCATTGGACTCAGCGTGCCGTATCTTGGTGGCCCCCGCGATCGCAACGACGTACCGGCCTTGCGACTGCACCACCCACGCGAGCGCTATCTGCGCCGGGCGCACGCCGTGGCGAGCTGCGATCTCGCGCAGGCGCTCCATCACCGGCGCGGTCTGCTTGAGGTTAGTCGCCCGAAAACGCCTCTGCAGCTTCCGTGGCCCCGGTCGCGAGCGGATCAAACTCGGGTTGTCGTGAAACTTGCCGGTGAGCAAGCCCTGTGCCAAAGGCGAATACGCGATGATGCTCACGCCGAGCTCCTTCGCCGCCTCGAGCACCCCGTTGTGCTCGATCTCACGGTCAAGCAAACTATACTTCACCTGGTTTGACGTGAGCGTTACCTCGCGCTTCGCAAGCGCAGCGTGCGCTCGGCGCATCTGTGTCGCGCTGAAGTTGCTGACCCCAACTGCACGAATTTTCCCGTCGTGCACGAGTTCGGCCATCGCATCCATCTGTCGCTCGATCGAGGACCATGACCCGGCAAAATGTATCTGATAGAGATCGATCGGAAATCCGCCGAGCGCGCTGAGGCGCTTGCCGATAGTCTGTGTGATTGAGTTCGCCGAACGAAACAACGGAAACCATTTACTCGCGATCACGACGTCACCGGGCTTCACATTGTGATACTTCAGCGCCTCGCTCAGTTCGCTCTCCGAGGCTCCCCAACCGTAGACCTCGGCCGTGTCGAACCAGTTCACTCCCGCCTGTAAAGACACTGCTACGATCTGCCTGACCGTCTCACGAGGAAGTCTTCCCCAATATCGTCCGGCAACGCCGGTGGACTGCGAGAACTGCCAGCAGCCGAGTCCTATCGAACTTACCTCAAGTGGGCCGGAACCCAACCGATAACGCGCGACGTCGAGTTCGGATTCCATAACTCCTCCTCCAGCGATTACGGTCAAAAAAGGCCTTCCCGGTTCAGGAAGGCCTTGCGCGTCCGTGGCGCCGTAGTAAGACGCCCCCGGTACGGCTACTTCGAGTAGAACTCGACGATGAGCTGCTCCTCGGCGATTGTGGGAATCAAGTCACGCGTTGGAAGGACGGTGACCGACCCTTGCAGATCGTCCTTTGAGATCGTGAGCCACGGCGGAACCGGGCGGCTACTGCTGTCCGCCAGTAACCGACGGATCAAGTCTTGAGTCGCTTTTCGTTCCCGCGCCTTGATCTCGTCTCCCGCGCGAACGAGAGCAGAGGGGATCGTAACCTTGCGCCCGTTGTGCAGAATGTGACCATGCGCCACCAATTGGCGTGCCTGTGCACGCGAGCCGGCCATGCCGAGTTTGTACACAACGTTATCGAGACGCCGCTCGAGCAGAATCAGCATGTTGTGTCCGGCAACGCCCTTCATGGCCTTTGCGCGATAGAAAAGGTTACTGAACTGCCGCTCGGACAGGCCGTACGCCCACTTGAGCTTCTGCTTCTCGACGAGCTGTCGCCCGTACTCAGTCTGGCGCACGCGGCCCTTCTTGGGCTCACCAGGTGGCTTCGGCTTACGCTTCAGCAGCCGGTCGTACTTCTCATTGCCGTAGATGTTGACGCCGAATCGGCGAACGATTTTTCCTTTGGCGGTTTCATGCCTAGCCATTTACCACTCCTTGGGGTATACCGCACCTATATCAAGGTTTGTATTCGAATTCCGGTAGTAGAGCGCTCACTGTAGTTGAGATCGCAAAAACTGTCAAGATTGCTGAGCTTCACCATTGCGACGCTGCAGGCACGCTACTCAGTTTCCGACTCTTTGCCGAACAGCTGCCGCAGTCGCCCGAGAACACCGCCACGACGCTTCGAAGGACTCCGGTCGTCACCCGGGGCGGTCTTGGCAGCGCCTCGCGGTCCGGCGGGCTTCTTCGGCGAGGCGGGCTTGTCGGGCGTGGCCGGCTTCTTGGAGTTCGGGACCGAGTCGGAGTCGGCGAGCTTATCGCCGGTGCCACCCTTACCGGCCGCCGCATCGTGCGCGGGCTGCCGGCCCGACCCGCCACCGCGACGACGTCCACCACGCTTTCGGCGTCGCGAGCTCCCGTCGGCTTCTCCCGAGCTACGGTCTTCGTGCGCGGCGTCGCGAGCGCTCTCGGCCGCAGGTCCGTCTACCGGTTGAAACTCCTCGCCGTACTTCTCGCGATACCGCCTCAGCCGCTCTTCCAAAGAGGTATCGGCCGGGATCGGCTTGCCGGTTCCGGCGAACTCCTCGTGCTTTGGGCGCCCGCCGGGCTTTCGTCCGGCACCGCCGGCGCCGCTGTCGGCACGCCGACCATGGCTCGGTGCGCCGGGAGCCTGAGCGTGCTCGGCCGACGGTCGCCGGGAGCCACGCCCACGCCGCGGACCGGCCTCGGACTTACGCCCGTCTCTCCCCGTTCGTCTATCGGAGCGCTTATCCCGGTCGGGCCCGCGCCGCCGGCTGTGATCGGTTGCGAGCATCTCGTCGTCCACTTGTTCGGAGGCAATCTTCATTCCGATATAGCTCTCGATGGCTTCGAGACCGTACACAAACCGTTCGCACGCGAGAGATATCGCCTTGCCGCTCTTACCTACACGCGCCGTGCGTCCGATTCGGTGCACGTAGTTCTCGGCGTCTTCCGGCAGATCGTAGTTCACCACAAGCGGCAGACCCTCGATGTGCAAACCGCGCGCGGCTACATCGGTCGCGACCAAGATCCGAACCTCGCTCGCTTTGAAGCGGTCGATGATGCGCAGTCGCTTGGTCTGGGGTAGATCCCCGATGAGGTACTCGCTGTCGTAACCGTTGTCGCGCAAGCGGTCGGATATACTGGTGCACCCGCGCCGCGTGTTACAGAAGATCAGCGCGCCTTCCGGCTGTTCACGCTCGAGCAACCCGAGCAATACCGGAAACTTCTCTTCCTGCGCAACGTGGTAAAGGCGCTGATCGATCGCCTGCACCGTGATGTGCTCGGGCTCAACCTCGATCTCAACCGGGTCGTTCATGAACTTCCAGGAGATGTTCAACACGTTTTGGCTGAGCGTCGCGCTGAACAGCAACGTCAGGCGTTCTTCACGGGGGCCGGTACGCCGGAAAATACGCTGGATATCGGGATAGAATCCCATGTCGAAGAGCCGATCGGCCTCGTCGATCACCACGATCCCGACCGAACCAAGATCCAGCTTATGGCTCGAGCTGAAATCGAGCAAGCGGCCGGGCGTACCGATGATCAAGTCCACGCCCTGTTCAAGCTTGCGTTCCTGATCTACGTACCCGGCGCCGCCGTAGAAGCAGCCGGTTCGAATGCCGAGATGAGCGCCGAGTATCTTGGCGTCGTGCTCTATCTGAACCGCCAGCTCGCGCGTAGGGGCGACCACCAAAGCCGGGCGATTACGAAACCGCTCCGACTGTGCCTTCAGCTGGAAGATTGTCGTGAGATACGCCGCGGTCTTGCCGGTGCCGGTCTGCGACTGAACGGTGACGTCACGTTCCTTCAGCGTACGTTTAAGCGTCTCGGCTTGCACATCGGTACACTCGGTGAAGCCGGCGTCATGAATGCCTGCTAAGACATCCTCAGTTAAGTTAAACTCTTCAAATCTCATAGTCGATTGTTATGGGTATGCCTTGGATCAATCGAGACCGCGCTCGATGAGTTCTCCGAGCGATAACTCGGAGTAATCGGTTATACAGAGCGGTGCGTTCGGGAGGCGGTCGCGCTCGCCGACGCCGACTGCCTGCATCCCGGCATTCCGAGCGGCCTCGATACCACTGTAGGCATCTTCGAAAACGACGCAGCGCGACGGCTCAACCTCTAGACGCTCCGCCGCCAGCAGAAAGACCTGCGGATCGGGCTTAGAACGCGTGATGTCGTTCCCGGTTACCACTGCATCGAAAAGGTGCGTGAGACGCAGCGCCTCGAGCACCGTCTCGGCGTTCTTGCTCGCGGAGGCGAGCGCCGTTTTGATACCGCGCTCTCTCACGGACTCAACAAACGCAACCGCGCCGGGATAAAGGTCGTTTTCGTTAATGTCGCGCAAGTAGGCCTTGTAATACTCGTTCTTGATCTCGGCAAGGCGGTGCTTCTCATCCTCCGATAGACTGACCCCGTTATGCTGGAGAATAACCTCGAGCGCCGGGATGCGTGAAACGCCGCGCAACTGGTGTCCGAGTGCCTCGTCTAGCTGCCAGCCCTGTGTATCGGCGAGCCTCTTCCAACCGAGGTAATGATACTTATCGGTGAACACCACCACCCCGTCGAGATCAAAAATGAACCCCTGCAGTTGCTGCGACATGCGGGCAGTGTAATGCAATGTCTCAAACTGTACAACTATGCGAACGAGAGTACGCGAACGAGAGTACGCGAACGAGGGTACGCAAACGAGGGCCCCTCGCGGTTACGAGTGTTGTTCGGCGAGCCAGCGTTCCGCTTCGATCGCTGCCATACACCCCGAGCCGGCGGCCGTCACCGCCTGCCGAAACACCTTGTCCTTGACATCGCCGGCCGCAAACACGCCCTCCACCGATGTGCGGGTGGAGTCCGGTTCGGTGCGAAGGTAGCCGACATCATCGGACTCGAGCTGTCCTTCGAGAAACGCGGTATTGGGTTGGTGCCCGATCGCAAAGAACACTCCGCCGGCCGAGATCTCGCGTTGCTCACCGCTGTGCTTGTCCTTTACGCGCACGCCGCTCACGAGATCATCCCCCAACACTTCAACCGGGAGCGTGTTCCAATGCACCGTTATCTTGTCGTTATCCTGTACGCGCTGTTGCATGATGCGCGAAGCCCGCATCTGATCGCGACGGACCAGCATATGTACTTCACTGCCGAACTTCGAGAGATACAACGACTCTTCGCACGCCGAGTCTCCCCCGCCCACTACCACGAGCGGCTTGTTGCGAAACAGGGGAAGCGCACCGTCGCAAATTGCGCAGGCGGAGATGCCTTTCTGCCATAGGCGAGAAACGCCCGGTAGATCTAGTGTTTTGGCGGTCGCGCCGGTGGCGATGATTACGCTCTCGGCCTGCGCCTCATCACCCGACTCGGTCCAGACGCGGAACGGACGCTGCGAGAAGTCTACCTTGGCAACGGTTTCGGTCTTGATTCGCGTGCCGAAGCGTTTCGACTGCTTGCGCATCTCGTCCATCAGTTGTGGCCCCTGAATTCCTTCCGGAAACCCGGGGTAGTTCTCAACGTCGGTGGTGGTGGTCAACTGACCTCCGGCGGCGACGTTACCTGCCATAAAGCCTTCGTACATAAGCGGCCCGAGGTCGGCACGCGCAGCGTACACCGCCGCGGTATGCCCGGCCGGGCCGGAGCCGATGATAATTACGTTCTCGATTTCGTTCGACATACATGCATCTCCCAATGATTTTCAGCTATATATTAATAATCTAATATAAAACACGCGCGCCGTCAACCGCACCCGGCGTATGCCCTCTTCTCACTGAGGATACCGGCAAACCCCGCCGCCCGGCAAGACTCGCAAGTAGCGCATTTGACGAACTCGGGCCCGCTCACGGCGCGCAGATGCTCGCGGCGCGTACGATTTGACGTTTCGGATAGCCCGCGATATTCTAGATATACAAGGAGGATCTTATGGACGTAGCACGAATAGATGCTTCATTGCCTCCTCTTGAGTACAGCGTGCCCGGCAGTGGGACACGGCAGGAACCGGCGGAGAACGAGGCACAGGTCGCCGAGCAGCCGGCCGAAACCGCTGAAGACCCGGCGCGGGGACAAAACATCGATACCGAAGCCTGAGGTACCGAGTACGGCACCGCCGTCCGGCGACTCAGCCGCGGTCATCCGCAGACTCAACACGGTTGCGGCCGTTTGCCTTCGCGCGGTACAAGGCGCGATCGGCGGCTTCACGGAGTTCGGACGCGCCGCCTGCGTGCGCCGGAAAGATCGCGACACCCTGGCTAACCGTGAGTTCGGGGAGCCCGCCCCCAACCGAGCCTCCTGCCGAGACACGCTTCCGCAGCACCTCGGCGCGTTCCACCGCACGCTGCAGCGAGCACACCGGAAGCAGTACGCAGAACTCGTCGCCCCCGTAGCGCGCGATAACGTCCTCAGCGCTAAACACCTCGCGGAGCGCCGGTACAAGGTCGCGCTCGAGCACCTCGTCACCGTGGAGTTGCCCGAGCGTCTCGTTGAGATCGTTGAACCGGTCGATATCGAGCATGATCACTCCCAACGGCTGCTGCGTCGCTCGGGCGTGTGCGACCATATCCTCGAGCGCATAGTCGAGAAAGGCTCGGTTATACAGTCCGGTGAGATCATCGGTGATCGCGCGCCGCCGCGCTTCTTCACCCCACGCCACCATTTCGGAATGGAAACTACTGATACTGCCCAACCATTGCGTAGTGGCCTGCAACATACGGTACATCACCCGAATCGCGGCGCGCGGATACGCCTCCATAAACGTGAAAAACTCATCCTTCGGAAGACTCAGCAACTCGGTCGGTTCAAGCGCCGTGCAGTCGGCCGAGCGTTCGCGATCCTCGAAAATTGCCATCTCTCCGAAAAAGGCACCTGCTTCAAACCTGCGGATCTCGATCAACTCGCCGTCGGGCGGGGACAACGAGATCAACACGCGCCCCGACCTCACAAGATATAACTCGTTTCCTGCATCGCCTTGCCGGAACAAAACCTCACCGGTCTCGAGCACAACTCGATCGAGCAACCGCGCGATCGCAGCACGCTCAACCGGGGTGAGGTCGGCAAAAATGCGAACCTGCGCAAGAAACTCGCTTGCGTTCATTGGAGAGCCCCGGACGCAAACGCGAACGAGTCACCGCCGCCGCCGCGCACCTCGAACATCGTCTCGTGCGCTCTTGCGGTTAGCTCCTCGAGGCTGCGGCCGTCGAGCGGATGCAGCGCGATACCGATGCTTGCCGTGATTGTAAGCGCCTGACGGCGGCTATGCGTTTCGGCCGTGCCGCCGGCGTTACCGGCCGCAACCACTGCGGCAAAATCCAGCAACGGAACCCCGGCGCGCAGCTTCTCGGCCAGCTCGGCCGCGCCGCCGGCGCCGAGCTCGGGGCACACGACGCAAAACTCGTTTCCACGATAACGAATCAGCGAAGTCTCCGCCGGAAGCATCGAGGTAATGTGCTCAGCGAGCGACCGGAGCGCGGCGTCGCCTCCCTCGTGTCCGTAGGTGTCGTTAATCTCTTTGAAGTTATCCGGTTTGATCATCACGACCGCTCCGCGAACCCCCGACGGATCGGAGCCGCCGCGTGGTTCAGCGAACGCCCGCGTGTACTCGGCAAGATAAGCGCGATTGTAGCTGCCGGTCAGCTTGTCGCGATACATCTGCATCCGCAGCCGGCGAATATAGGGCGAGTTCTCGGCCACCTGCTCGGTAACTGCGCGAATACGCGACGCAACGACCGTGATATAGCGATGCAACGCGCGCGCGAAGAGCTCCGGATGGCGCTCGAGCAAGGCCGGAAACTGCAGACCACGGCTCGGGAAGACCAGCAAGCGAGTATCGCAGCTGCAGTAAGCAGCTGCCGCCCGAACGCCGTTACTGAACAGCTCAAGCTCACCGAACGCCTCGCCCGTGACGTAACGAGCGAGATCACGTGCAGTTCCGTCCGCGTCTTTGGTTGAGACCACAACCTCACCCGAGACGATAACGTAGGCCTGCTCCCCCGCCGTGCCGGCTGCAAAGATCTGTGCGCCGCGCTGCAGACCAAGCACCTCACAATACCGGGCAAGCCACGCGCGGTCATGATCGCTGAGAGCAGCAAAGGCCTCGAAACTCCTCAGCAAATCCGCGGTAGCGGACTCAGACGCGCTCATCGCAGGTCTCCGGTTGTGTGTCGGACTCGGGGGCTGCGTTACGGGCGCAATGTTCTTGTACGTCCATGGTACCTGACGATATGCTACCAATATCAAAGGTCGCTGTCCATCTTGAACGCTCACGAGCGGGGAATAGATAACGGAGCGAATAACGAAACCCGCCGACCGTGCCGACGTATTACGGGGGCGAATCAGCTCGTCCGCGCGTCGTAGAAGCGCGCCTGAACTCTACCGATGACGAAATCAAGGCTTAACGCTAAGAACGCCGCGGCAATCGCTCCGGAGAACACGTACGCAGCGTTGTCGCGAACCAAGCCCGACACAATGATCGTGCCGAGGCCTCCCGCCCCGACGACCGCGCCGACGGTTGCGGTACCAACGTTGATCACGACCGAGGTTCGCACCCCGGCGGCGATCACGCGCGCCGCCAAGGGTAGCTCGGTCAGTAGCAAGGTCTGATAGCGCTTCATACCGACCCCGCGCGAGGCCTCTACGACCGCCGGATCAACCGAGTCCAGCCCCGAGATCGTGTTGTTCAGTATCGGAAGAATACTGTACACGAACAGCGCGACGATTGAAGGCGCGAACCCGAATCCGATGGCCGGCACCGCAAGCGCCAGCACCGCGACCGGAGGAAAGGTCTGCGCCACCGAGCTCATGTCCTGCACAATCGGCTGGAAATCGCGCCCGATCGGGCGCGTTACGAACACACCGAGCGTGATACCGACCAGCGCTGCAAGCGCACTCGAGATTGCAACCAGCGCAACGTGCTCGGCGAACAGCTGCGCCAAGCTCACACGCTCGTAGATGTAACTGAAACGCCCCGGAAACAGCAGCTGCAACAGCGCCTCACGAGCGGCTTCGTTCCAGACGAACGCGACGAACGCCACCGCGAACGCCGTCGGGAGAAGTAACGACCGAAAAGCCGTCGCCGCGGAAAACTCGCGCCGCACGGACGAAGAACCCGGGCTCACCGTACAATCCCCTTCTGATTGAGCTCTTCGATATCGCTCAGGCGCACCTCACCGAGCACCGTACCGCGCTCGTCTACCACCGGTGCAGCCCGCAACCCTTGTCCAAGGATGCGTGACAAGGCTTCACGCAGCGAAGACGGAGGTTGCACGCCGACCTCCTCGGGGTGAAGCGCCACGTACGGCCGGTAGGCAAGCCGGGAGGCGTGATCGGGATCGGGCTCGAGCATGCCCACGAGCGCATTGTCGTCGTCGGTAACCCAGAGTACCGGATGTATGCGCCCGTCGCCGTTCGGCTCGCGTCCGCGCTGCTCCGCTTCATGCCGAGTGACCGTGTTAGCGGTCTGCATATACTCGGACACCTCGAAGCACGCAAGTCGCTTCAGAGCTCGGTCGGTTCCGACGAAGCGCCGTACGAACTCGTCGGCCGGATTCGCGAGAATATCCTCCGGGACGCCGTGCTGCACAATACTCCCGTCTTTCATGATCACGATGGTATCGCCGAGCCGTATCGCTTCGTCGAGATCGTGCGTCACGAACACAACCGTCTTCTGCAGTTTGCGCTGCAACGCGGCAAACTCGAGCTGCAAAACCTCGCGATTGAGCGGATCAACCGCGCCGAACGGCTCATCCATCAGCAATACCGGTGGATCCGCCGCTAAGGCTCGCGCGACGCCGATCCGTTGCGCCTCACCTCCGGAAAGCTGAGCCGGGTACTTCTCACGATACAGTTGCGGCTCGAGCCCGATAAGATCAAGCAGCTCGTCGGTGCGCCGTTCACGGCGTGCGCGCTCCCATTTCAGAAGACGTGGCACGATACCGACGTTCTCGGCGACATTCATATGCGGGAACAGCCCCACGCTCTGAATGACGTATCCGATTCCCCGCCGCAGCTCGTCCGGCGAAATGCTCGCGACCGAGCGTTCGTTCAGCAGGATCTCGCCCCCGCTGGGTTCGAGCATGCGGTTGACCAACTTGAGGCTCGTGGTCTTTCCACACCCCGAGGGGCCGATCAATACGCAGACCTCGCCCTCGGGTATCGAGAACGACACATGGTCCACCGCGAGTTGCTCTCCGTAGCGCTTCACCACATCACGAAACTCGATCATAACGGCGCCTCCTTGAGTCCCTTGGGTGTCAAGACTCTGATTACGATCGCCAATCCGCGGTCTACAAAGACCGAGAGTAACACGATCGGGATGACGCCCATCACGACAAGGTCGGGAGCCCCCTGCCCGAGGCCCTGAAACACGAACGCTCCGAGCCCGCCGGCGCCGATCAAGGCTGCGACCGCGGTGTTGCCGACGGCCTGTACCGTCGAGACTCTGATGCCGCTGAGAATAATGGGAACAGCGATCGGAATCTCGATGTAGCGCAGCATCTGCCCGCGGCTCATTCCCATGCCTTTGCCGGCGTCAACAACCGAGCCGCGGATAACCGCAAGACTTGTGTAGGCGTTACGAACGATCGGCAGAAGCGCGTAGAGCGTTAACGCGATCAGCGCCGGTGCGTTTCCGATTCCTCGGATCCCGAGACTCCGCAGAACCGGGAACTCTCGTGAGAGAAACGCGAGCGGAGCGATCATGAGGCCGAACAACGCCAAGCTGGGAATGGTTTGGATGCCGTTTATAAGCGCGAACACCGGGCGCTCCGCTTTTCGCCTGCGATACGCAAACACACCAAGCGGGACACCCAGCACGGTGGCCCCACTTACCGCCGCGCCGGCGAGCCTAACGTGAGCACCGAGCTCGCTCGCGAAACGGCTCTCACGGTTGTAGTATTCCTGCACCGGAGCAAGGCTGTCGAGCCGTCCTGTCAAAAGCAGTCCTACGACCACCACAAACGGCACCAGCCCTACCAGGACCTTGAGCGCTTCAGGCGCGTCCGCACCCCGAAGCGACCCCTGCACGATGATGAACCCGGCAAGCAACACCAACCAGAACCCGCTCGAGGGTGTAACACGCCCAAACTCCTCGCCGTGGACCGCGAGCCGTCCTGCGACCCCGAGCGTCGCGACAAGCGCGATCACCAACGCGAGACCGGTTACGATCTTCGCCCACCGTATGGGGGGACGCTGCGCGCCAAACGCCAGCAGCGCTGCCGCTACGAGCAGCGCAGCGATGAATGCCGCGCCCCACGGCACCCCTGCCGCAAACAACGTCACCGGGTCGCCGAGCGCGACCCGGTTCTCCTTGAATGCGTACAACGGCCGAAACAACGCCGCCGCGCCCAGCACCGCTGCGAACAACGTAGTTTTCTCCGGAGCGCCACGGCCGTTGTCGGAACTGCTCACTGAAGGAACCCCTGCTCGCGCAAGTACTCGCCCGCCACCTGCTCGGCGTCCCTACCTTCAACCGCGATCTTGGAGTTCAGCTGTTGAAGCGTGGTGAGGCGGAGCGTTGCGAAAACCGGAGCCAGCACCTCCTCGATTTCGGGGTAGCTCTCGTGAATATCGGCTCGCAGGATCGGTGCCGGCTCGTAGACCGGCTGCACGCCCCGCGTATCCTCCAGCACCACGAGCCCTAACGCGGCGAGCTGCCCATCGGTTCCGTACGCCATCGCGGCGTTCACGCCGTCGGTTCCCCGCGCCGCAGCTTGTGCGGTAACCGCGGTGTCACCGCCGGAAAGCACCAGGAGCTGATCGCTGTCGAGTGAGAAGCCGTATTCGTCTTCGAAGGCCGGCAACGCATCATCACGACTGACGAACTCCTCACTACCGGCTAAACGAAAACTGCCGCCACGCTCGAGGTACGCGGCTAAATCCTCGAGGTCGGTGATCTGCTCCTGCTCGGCGAGGTCTTCGCGGATCGCGATCGCCCAGGTATTGTTCGCCGGAGCAGGCCGTAGCCAGACGATGTTGTTTTCCTGCAGATCGAGGTCTCGCACCGTTTCGTAGGCGCTTTCGGCGTCACGCCAGACGCCGCTATCGGTTCCCTCGAAAAAGAATCCGCCGTTCCCGGTGTATTCGGGATATATATCGATCTCATCGTTGATAATCGCGCGCCTAATGACATCGGTAGGGCCGAACTGCGTTCGGTCGACAACCTCGAACCCGTCGGCACGCAGCAGCTGAACGATCATACTGCCGAGAAGCGCACCCTCGGTATCGATCTTTGAGGCGACCACCACCGGCCCTTTCTCGGGAGCGGGCTCCTCGGCACCACCGCGCGCGAACAAGGCACCGGAAAGCATTACAACCATCAAGACTACGAGCAACACCTGCTTTCGCATCACAATCAACATGACGTTACATCTCCTTTCCGCGAATTCCGGCCGATTATACCTCTCGCTTTTCCGGCCGGCTGCGGTTGCCATTAAAAGTGCGCTAGATCGGTAACGGTCGTCAAGTTTGGGTCCGCGCCTCGGCCACGTTCCTTCACGTTTCGGGCGTGATGTTTCGGCATCCGGTCATCCCGGATACTGCGGTCATAGAGTGACGCAGCTCGGCTCGCAGAGCCTCTTTGTTCGGAGGCTCAGCTTCCCATGCTCTCCGCGGCAGCATCCCGATCTGCGATCATCTCTGCAAGCTGCCGCAGCGTTTCATCGCTGAGCTCGAGCCCGGCGGCCGCCACGGTCTCGGTGATCTGGTCGGGCCTGCGGGCCCCAACGATCGCTGCGGTGACCGCCGGGTTGCTCAGCACCCACGCGACCGCGAGCTGTGCCGGGGTGGCGCCGAGCTCACGCGCAAGAGCCCCGAGCCGCCCAACCAACTCGAGGTTGGCCTCGAGTACCGGAGAGGTGAACTGCCGATTACGCTTGCGCCAGTCACTCTTCGGGAGCGACGCAACCCACTGCGGGGTTACTTTGCCGCTGAGAAGACCGTTTTGCATCGGGCTGTAGCTCAAAACGCCGATGCCTCGCTCAAGACAGTACGGCAGCTGCTCGTTCTCGATCGAGCGCTCGAGCATGCTGTACGGAGGCTGCAGCGCCGAAACCGGATGCAGCATCTCGACTCTTTCAAGCTGAGAACGCGAGAAGTTAGACACCGCCCCGAACCGTACCTTTCCGGCTTCTATCAATCCCGCAATCGCTTCCCACGCTTCCTCGATCCCGTCGTCGGGGATAGGCCAGTGAATATGATAGATGTCGATGGTCTCGATCCCAAGTCGTTTCAAACTCGCTTCGCACTCTGCGCGGACGCTCTCGGCTGAGAGCTCATTACGCACCTTGCTCGTGCCGGGCTTCCACACGAGACCACACTTGCTCGATACCACCGGCCGCGCCCCTGCCTCCGCGATCGCGCGGCCGACGATCTCTTCGGAACGACCAAGGCCGTACACCGGCGCAGTGTCTATCCAGTTCACTCCGCTGTCGAGCGCTGCGTGTATTGTCGCGATCGAGTCCTTGTCGTCTTGCGGGCCCCAGCCGAACGCGTATCCGGCTCCCCCAATTGCCCACGCACCGAGGCCGACAACCGAAAGCTCAAGTCCTGTGTTACCCAGTGTTCGATATCGCACCTTTTGCCCTCCATATTCTGCAACGCCGGCGCAGAACAATTGCGCCGCTCGTGACAAACATGATAAGTACAACTCGGGAGGAACGACAAGCGTGTTGCAACGGTTTCGGATGCTTAGCAAGCTCAGCTCGAGCCGCTTACGTGCGGTCGGCCACAAGGTCATCACCGGTTGCTTGATCGGCGTAGCTAACATAATACCCGGAATCAGCGGCGGCACAATCGCGGTCGTCACCGGAATCTACGAGCCGTTGCTGGCGCGGATCAGTGGCTTTTTCACTGCGTTCGGCGGTTGGCGGGACAACCTGCGGTTTCTCGCTCCGGTTATTCTCGGCGTGCTGATCGGCGCGGTCGCATTCGCACACCTTATCGGCATGCTTCTCGAGCGCGTCCCCGAACAGACGATGCTGTTCTTTCTCGGCTTGATTCTCGGGAGTGTGCCGTTTCTCGCAAAGCGCGCCTTACGAGGACGGCCGCACCCTGTTGCGCTCTCGCCGTTCCTTGTGACGCTTGCGCTCACCGTCGCTATGGCTTTCGCGGATCGCCCTCCTGTGGGCGAGCCGCTCCGCGAGCTCACGCTCGCCACGGTTGTTCAGCTGTTCGGGACCGGGATCGTAAGCGCCACCGCGATGGTGGTGCCCGGAGTCTCGGGCTCGTTCTTGTTGCTGCTTATCGGGATGTACTCAACCTTCATCACCGCGATTCGCGAGCTCAATATCGCGTTACTGGCTGCTTTCCTCACCGGGACCGCGTTCGGCATCGTAGCTACCGCAAAGCTCGTGACCTTCGTTCTGAAGCGCTTCCCCGCGCCCTCGTATGCCGCGATCCTAGGGCTCGTGCTCGGATCAAGCCTATCATTGTGGCCCGGCATTTCCTCACCAGTGTCGGGCCTGACCGGCTTCGTAGCCGCCTTACTCGGCTTCGTCGCAGCCGACCGCCTCGGCGCCGGCAGGCGCAACAGTTGACAGCCTAATCCGGTTCATGTAGTGTTTACTCGGTTGGTTACGCATCACGTTGCATCTATAGCGAGGAGGAGCTGTGGCGAAAGAAGAGGCCATTGAGGTCGAAGGTATCGTTAAGGAATCTCTGCCGAACACCATGTTTCGCGTTGAACTGAAGAATGGGCATACCATCCTCACCCATCTCTCGGGTAAAATGCGCAAGCATTACATCCGAATTGTACCGGGCGACAAGGTGAAGGTGGCGCTTTCTCCGTACGACCTTACTCGCGGGCGCATCATCTACCGCGAACGATAGCCTCTTACAATCGCCCAGGTAGCTCCCGATCCGCCTTCGCTTCGCTTCGGAGTTCCGATCTCGCCTACCGCCGAGTGCGCTTGCAAAAAAGACCGAACAAACTCAGGCAGCACCGCTTTGTCCGAAGAGTGCTTGCCTTTCCCGTGAATCACCAGCACCTTTCGTAAGCCTGTCCTGAGTGCCCGTTGTATGAGCTCCTCAAGCGCGCCTGCGGCCTGCTCTATCGTGTATCCGTGCAGATCGAGCTCGGCCTCGACCGCAAGCGTCCGGCCGGCCTGACGCCGAGGCGCGCTGTTGCACCCCGCACCCAACTCGGGATCGGCTTCTCCGGACTTCGGTGGGTAACGATCTATCCATTGCTCAAGTGCGTAGCGCTGCGATCGCTGCCGATCCGGTTCGGACCGCTGTTTGCGGCCCGCTTCCCACTGTTGAAGAATACGCTCAAAATCCATAACGCTACTCCCGCGTTCTTCGAATTGCCGGCGGATCGCCGATGGTACCGATCACCGCCTCGCCGCTTAGCCAGCCCTCAACACCGTATCCGGTGCGCACCAACTGAAAATCGCGATGCCTCACGAGCACCTGCACCGCAGTACCACCCTCGAGCCGCAACCAAGCATCCGCGTCGGCGTCCGGAATGCGGCGGAGGACCGCGGCCTCCGGCCCCACAACCGCCACCGGCATCCTCGAGACGCGAACGCTCGCAACCGCGAACCCCGCCGACGCGAGCGTCAACACGACCGCAAGCACCGCAATAATGACAACCGCTGCTCCACGTATCCGGCGTCTCGCAAACACCGCAAGCGCACACAACACATTCGCCAGCACCAGCGCCGCGATCACAAACACGTCGGGATGCGGTAGCCGCGGCGGTTCCGGTTGTTGTTCCAGCCCAAGCTCGGCTTCGAAATAAGCGAGCGCCTTACCGATCTCCACCGCGCGGGGATTAGCGCGAAGCGCGCGGCGCAACCGGTAAACAGCCTCCGGCACGGCGTCGTGGTTGTACAACGCAAGCGCGGAGTTATATAACACGCCGGGACTGTCGGGGCGCTCCGACAAGATATGGTCATAAAGCTCGAGTGCCTCGGCATGTGAGCCGTCATGCTGTATCTCCACGGCGCGCGCGATACGCTCCTCGGGAAACTCCTCCGACGCCCCCGCCCCTAGGAGCAGCACAAGCCCGACACCCACCACCCCAACTCGCGTAGGAAGAACGCCGGATACACCGAGCAAGATCACGATGATACCCGGAAGCAACCAGAGGTAGGTTTCGGCGCGTCGGTAGTAGTTCGCGGGCTCGATTCGCTTAATACCCTCGAGGTCAAGCAGCGCGAGCGCTTCTCCTTCGCCTCCGCCGTCGACTCCTGCAGTCTCGGACTGTTCAACCTGCAGCGCCAAGGCCGAGGGCCTACTGCGCTGCGTACTGCCGTGTTGTGGATCGAGCCAAACGAACTCCGGTAGCCGAATCGAGTGAGCGCCGGTAGAGCGCGGCGTCACGCGGTACCGCAGCTCGCGCGTACCGACGAAACCGCCCGCCTCGGCGTGTACATCTTGATTCTCGTCTAAAGTCGTGACCACCAGGTGCTCGGACTCAAGCGAAGGTATCTGCAGGGTCTCGAAGTTTCCTTGCCCAGTTACCCGCAGGCTAAGAACGGTAGATTCACCCTCGGCAATGCGATCTTGCTCGAGCTCTGCATGATACTCAAATGCACCTACCGCATTGCTGCCGCGTACCTCCTCCGGTAACTCGCGCAGTTCGAGCTCTTTTGCCCGCGTGAGCTCATCGAAAGCGCCCGCCTCCACACGCGCTTGCGGCAACTCAACGGAACCGGCCGTGTCGGCGCTGTAGAGAAAGCGTGCTATCGGTATCGTGAACAGAGTACGATTACCGACCTCGCGTCGCTTGATCTCCTCAAAGGCCTGAACCTCTACGAGCTCTCCGACCGCCGGGGCGGGAACTTCGAGCGAGTCGGGGAAAACGTACTCGGTGGCGTTCTCGATCACCAACGACACCGGCACGATCTCGTTTTGGTACAGCTCATCGCGGGCGACACGCCAGGACACGCCGAACGGCACCTCGTCGGAAGCTCCCGCCACCGACACCTCGAGCACCTGAGGCTCGGTCTCGAACACCTCATCACCGGCTCGTATTCGGAACGACTCCAGAACGGCACGACCCGGCCGCGCCGCCTGCGCTTCGATGCGTACGCGTGCGGCACGGCTTCCCAATCCTCGACCCGGTAGAGAGAGCCCCGTTTCTACAACCGTGTTCACGCTCGGGGCCACGATCTCCGGAGGATCCAGCCCCGTGATCTCGATCTCTTCGGAACCAAGATTTGTCGGCACGATGACCTCGAGGCGGAGCCGACCGCCGGGGCTTGGAGGCGTGTCCGGCACCTCTACCGTCAGCCGCTCGCGGTTCTCCTCGGCAAGGCCGAGCGGCGCCGTCGAAAAGAGGAATACTGTTGTGCATGCGATTACCAGTAGAGCTCTACCTCGTCGAGCTCCGGTGTTTCGGTGGCAAACCACCTGCCGTCCTCCCGTCGTCGGATATACTCCAGCACACGACTGGTTTCGGCGCTCGGCTCGTGATCGCTGTCGCGCTCGGCCCGCTCGGCCTGATCGAGACCGGCTCCGGCCTGTATTCTCTGAAACGCCAACTCCAGATTGCGTTTGGCCTCGACGCTGTTACTCTCGATCTCGAGCGCAGCACGAAACTGATCGTACGCTTGTCGATACCGTCCCTGTTCGTAAAACAACAGGCCGCGGTTGAAGCGAATGCCGAACGAAAGGTCGTCGAGCTCGGCCTGCTCGGCCTCGTCCCATAGCTCCAGAGCGGCCTCGCTCTCACCGAGCGCGTGGTACGCGTTCGCGAGATTATACGCGACATAGCCTCGATAGTCTTCGCTCTCGATTGTATCGAAGTATCGCACGATTGCATCTTGATACTGCCCACGCCCATAGGCGTAGTTCGCCTGCACAACCGTCAACTGCGGCACCCCGCCTTCGCAGGCCCCGAGCCACAGCACCGCCAACGCACCGGCGAGTAGCTTGAGCGCCTTCGCCGCCGCCACAGAGATCATAGGATCCTCCGCCATCGCACAATCCGCAACGCATTCTCCAACACGAGAAAAAGGAGAGCCAGCGCCAGGAAGAGACGATAGCGCGGAACAGAGGCAAGCCGAAACCCGTCGCGATCCCGCCGCTCCGTATACCCCGCCAACCCTTCGCGCAGTCTCGCGAACACCTCTCCTTCACCAGCCGAGAGGTGCAGTCCGTCGGTCGCTTCGGCGACTTGACGCATTGCGCTTGGGTTAGCACGTGTGCGTACCATTTCGCCGTCGTGTGTCTCGACCACACCCCCGCCGGTTAACGGAATACTGCTACCCTGTTCCGATCCCGTAGTTATGCTGAAAACCGGTATTCCACGCGCAGACGCAGAACGCGCCGCCGCGCTCGGGTTGCCTGTATGATACTCGCCGTCCGAGATCAGCACAAGCGCTTGATGGCGAGCCGACCCTTCCGGAAAGGTGTCGAGCGCCGACTCGATCGCACCCTCGATATCCGTGCCGGGGCTTGTGAGCGTCTCGGGCGAGAGCACCGAGAGGAGCGACTGTACCGCGTATCCGTCCTCGGTCATCGGCAGAACCGGCACAGCACGCCCGCCGAACGCGACCACTGCAAACCGCGACTCAGGGAAGTCCTGCACAACCGAGCGCACGATATCCTTCCCTCGCTCGAGCCTGTTCGGCCCCACATCCTCGGCGAGCATGCTCAGCGATACGTCGATCGCGAACACTATCTCGATACCGCTGCGGTCTTCCTCGATCGGACGCCTGCCCCAATGAAAACCCGCCAGCCCCAGAATCACAAAGGAAAAGAACAGAACCGTGCATAAGCCGCGGAAGAACGACTTCACGAGGAATACATTCGCGAGTTCTCGAGACCACACTTCGCTACCGAGACGCTCCAAGTCGCGGCGCCCGCGTCGATACTTCCAAACAAGCATCGGAATCACTACCGCCACGATCACGAATAGCCAGAACACCTCAGGGTACGTGACCGTCATAGGATCTCCTTCAACACCAGCGCTCGCAGAACGAACTCCAGAAGCAGCAGCAGGGCACCGAAGCCCGCCACCTGTCGGTGCATCGGCTCGCTCTGCACCTCGACACGCGTGCGTCGCTCAACCGTCTCGATACTGTCGATCGATTGTAGTACCGAGTCGAGTGCCGCTGCGCTGGCGGCGTGAAAGTACGAGCCGCCGGTGAGATCGGCCAGCGTGCGCAACTGCTCTTCGTCGAAGGCTTCAACCACGGTACCTCGATACATCGCCCCGCTCTCCGGGTCTTCGAACTCGATCGAGGTTTCTCCTTCGCGTCCTACGCCGATCGTGTAGATCCTGATCCCGAGGTCGGCGGCGATCTCGGCGGCCGCTTCGGGTGATATCTCCCCGGCGTTGTTCTTTCCGTCGGTCAGCAGAATCATGACGCGCTCGGTGGCCTGGCCGGCCTCGAGATGCAGCGCGCCGACCGCCAGACCCAGTCCTATCGCGGTTCCGTCACCGAGCTCCATGATGCGCACTTGACCGAGCGCCTGCAGGAGATGATCGTGGTCGGTGGTGGGCGGAACCCGCAGCGCGGCCTCCTTAGCGAAGCTCACGAGTCCGACAGGGTCGTTCTCTCGTCGTAGCACAAACCGGCGAACAACTTCCTTAGCCGCCTCCAGCCGGTTGCCCGGCTGGAAATCCTGCGCCGCCATAGTCGGCGACTCATCCAACACCACCATGATATCGATTCCGCGACTCAGGTGAACCGGACGCCTCGAAACCTGCGCCGGTCCGGCAAGCGCCACGATGAGCGCGACGAGACCGACCCAGAACGTAATCACCCCCACCGCGTTCGCGAGGCGCACGCGCCACACCTTCGGGCGAAACCCCGTCCCGTTATAGATCGCAAACGGAAAGCGGATTCTGCCTCCGCGTTGCGGCCAGAAATGCTTCAGGTATATTGCCGGCGGCAGCAGCAGAAGAAGCAGCAGCGCGGTAGGATACTCAAGCACCCACACGTCGCAGTTCCTCCTTTGATTCTTCACCACCTCCGCGCTGTGCGTCGTGCTCGACCGTCTCGAGAACACGGCGCAAGACCGCGAGATGCTCGCGCCGCTCTCCAAGCCGCGAGCTGCGCGAAGCGAACTTGACCAGGTCGGCGGAGTGAAACAGCTGTATCAGCTCCTCGCGGTCCTCAGCACGCGAGATCAGACGGCGCAGGTGAGAGCCGATCTCGGAACTCGTCGCAGACATGAGATCACGATCCAGTTTCTCCGAGAAGTACGCGCGCAGCTCGTGCAGCAACTCGATATAGAAGCTCCGGGGATCGAGCTCCTCGATCCGCCCCTCAAGTGCTCTCAGGGCCTTGAGAATACGGCGGTACGGTTTCCCGGACCGGTACCCGGCGAGAATCCGCTCGAGCCGCTTCCTACCCCAACGCGCAGCAGCGAACGCGCCGAACGGCACCAACAACAGCACCGCCGCCGCACCGGCGACCATTATTCGCGTATACGGTAATACCGCCTGACGGTGAGGCGGCGCCGGTTCGGTATCGGCGCCGTCGAGCACCGATGAAACGTGTAGATTGAGCTCCCGCACCTCTATCCCGCCCAGATCCATCGCCGGCAGCGTGAGAGTTCCCGGTTGGTACGGTGTAAGCACTACCCGCAGCTCGTACTCGTTGCCCTGTGGGAAGACCCGCAGATCGTGGAACTCCGCCCAAGGCGCCTCGGGCAGCGACTCGGGTTCGGTAATCGAAACCGCTCCGGACGGCCGTATCGAGACGCGCACCTCTACGCGGTCGCCGACATACGAGGTCTGCGGTAGCGTGACGGTCTGCGTAATGCGATAGTCCTCCTGGGCTCCGGCTGAAAGCCCAACCGCCATGAGGACCGCGAGAACGAGCAATACCCGTTTCAACGCTTTCGCCTCCGAAAGAACTCGACCAGGCGCGCCGCCGGGTCATCATCGGTTCGCACCTCGAGCGTCGCGATCCCGCGTCGGCGACACTCGCGAACCCATTGCCGACGCTGCACTTCCCAGAAGTCACGGTACTGCCGCCGGAAATGCTTCGAGGCGCCGCCGGCGAGGATCGTCGATCCGGTTTCCGGATCTTCGAGCCGGAGCATTCCGGTCGCGGGGTAGACGTCGTCGATCGGATCGGTGATGCGCACCGCGATTACATCGTGACGCTTCGCGAGCATACTCAGCTCGCGATAGTAGCCCGCGGTCTTGAAGTCCGACAACACCACGCAGACCCCGCGCCGCTTCTGTGTCTCAACGGCGGTGCGCAGTGCCGCCGACATGTCCGACCCGGTCCCCCGCGGGCGAAAGGTCAGCATATCCTGCAGCAGGCGCAGGGCGTGCTTCTTACCCTTCATCGGCGGCACCCAGTTCTCTATGCGGTCGGTAAAAAACAGCGCGCCGACGCGGTCGTTGTTCTGCACCGCAGCAAAGGTCAACAGAGCAAACAGCAGCCGCTCCACTTCCGGGCGCCCCTCGGCGGTCCCGCCGCTTCGCAGCGAGGCCGAGAGGTCGACGATGAGAAACAGTGTGAGCTCTCGCTCCTCGCGGAAGGTCTTGGTGTAGGCCGCCCCGAGTCGTGAGCTCACGTTCCAATCGATCAGGCGCGCATCGTCACCATCGACGTACTCGCGCACCTCGTCGAACTCTATACCGGGGCCCTTGAAGACCGAACGATAGTTTCCTGCAAGCAGGTCCTCGACCAGTTTCGTAGAGATCAGTTGTAGCCTACGGGCGTTAGACAAGTAGCGCGATCGGTCTCGCTTCGGCATATCTTCCGCTATGGTACAGGAACGCTTTGCAGCATACTGTCGATGATATCGTCCGGAGTGAGCTCTTCGCTCTCTGCTTCGTACGAGAGAATCACACGGTGTCGAAGAACCTCCGGTGCAACCGCCTTCACATCCTCCGGCACCACAAACCCGCGGCTCTCGAGCAGCGCGTGTACTTTTGCACACCGATACAGGTAGATCGTGGCCCGCGGAGAAGCGCCAAACTCAATGTAGCGCGCGTACGAGTTGATACTGCGGTTGTCGAGACGCGAGGCGGTAACCAACGAAACGATGTACTCCTCGATTCGCTCGTCGACACTCACCGAGGCGGCGATCTCGCGCAGCCGTTTGATCTCGGACTTAAACAGCACCGGTTTGAGCGAGATATTCTGCGGAACGCCTACCCGCCTCAGAATACTCAACTCTTCGTCCGGGCTGGGATAGTCGATCGAGAGTTTCAGCAGAAAACGGTCGAGCTGAGCCTCCGGCAGCGGATAGGTTCCTTCTTGCTCGATAGGATTCTGCGTTGCCATGACGAAAAACGGCTCGTTCAGCTGATAGGTGGTATCTCCGATCGTGACCTGCCGTTCCTCCATCGCTTGCAGCATCGCCGACTGCACCTTTGCCGGTGCGCGGTTTATCTCGTCGGCGAGGATGACGTTCGAGAAGATCGGGCCTTTGCGCGGGACAAACTCGCCGGTCTGTTGTCGGTATATCAAGGTCCCGATCAGGTCTGCCGGGAGCAGATCGGGGGTGAACTGAATGCGCTTGAACTCGGCATCTACTACCTCGGCGAGCGTTTTGATCGCGAGCGTTTTCGCAAGGCCCGGAACTCCTTCGAGCAGTACGTGTCCCCCGGCGAGAATGCCCATCAGCATCCCGCCGACCATATCGTGTTGACCGACCACTCGGCGCGCGATCTCGTCCCTGGCGTTCTTTATGATAGTTCCCGCTTCTTTGATGTCCCAATCGAAACGCGTTCCCTGAGGCTCAGCGGATCTGTCCATACATTCTCACTCCAATATCTTTCTAACTACGGTAATCGGCATTCTCGCGGACGTATTCATACGATAGGTCGGACCCCAGCACCTCGGCGCGAAACGCGCCGACACCACACGAGACCGTGATCTCAACGCTTCGATCGTGCTCAGGATACCCAAGCGCCTGGGTGCTCTGAGCGTTGCGCTTGAGATACTCCGACAAGCGGCGCTCCTTCGCGGCATCCAATCGAAACCGCCCGTCCGCCAGCACCTGCTCTCCGGCGATGAAGATCGAGAGACGTCCCGGGTCGAGCTCTATATCGTTAGTTCCGGCGCAATCGCCGAGCGCAGCAAAGATGCGTCCGACATTCGGATCGTTTCCATAGATCGCGGCTTTTACTAGAGGAGAGTTTATCACGGCTTTCCCGAGAATCACCGCCTCGGACTCATCGCGCGCCTGTTCCACCGACACACGCATCACATGACCGGTGCCCTCACCGTTTCGCACGATATCCTCAGCAAGTCCACACCCCAGCTCAATCATCGCAGCCCGCAACTCGCTTTCGGGAGGTGCGGCGTGGCGACCCGAGGCCATCATCAGCGCCATATCGCTGGTGCTCTGGTCTCCATCGACCGAGATGCGGTTGAAGCTCAGATCGCAAGTTTCCTGCAACAACGCTTGAAGCGTCGAGCGTGGTATCGAGAGATCGGTGAAGAAGAACGCAAGCATCGTCGCCATGTTGGGCTCGATCATTCCGGCACCTTTGGCGATCGCGACGATGCGTCCGTTACCGAGCTCAACCGACCGGAGCTTCGCGAAGGCGTCGGTTGTCATGATCGCCTGCGCCACCGGCAGCAACGAGGTTCGCTGTAAGCCCTCACAGAGCTCAGGAATCGCTGCGCTCATCTCGGCTACCGGCAAGGACCACCCGATCACCCCGGTTGAGGCCGGCAACAGGTGCTCCGGCGCGATCCCGAGCTGCCGGCCGAGCGCCGCAAGGACCGTTTCGGCATCTGCCGCGCCGTTCGGTGCGCCGACGTTCGCAACCTTGTTGTTTATGAGTAACGCCTGAACCCGACTGCCCTGCAAGCGCTCCCGAGCGATGATCACCGGCGTTCCCGGAAAGCGGTTGCGAGTGAACACACCGGCATACGAGCTAAGCGGTTCATCGGCCACGACCGTCGCGAGACGCATAGACATGGGCGTCTCGAGCCCCATCTCCGAGGCAGTGAACCGCAGCTGCGCCACGGCTGAACGAAACCCCTCCGGCAACGCGGCCCGGCACTCGAGCGACTTAAGGTACTCGCCTTCATTGCTAAACTGAGCCATTGTGGTAGTTATAGTACGTCCGTTCCCTGATGACAACCGCGCAGAAAGCCGGTAGGGAGCCGGCCGCCTCAGCGCGAGAGGATACGCTCGAGGCGCTCGATCAAGGCGGTGTGCCGACGATTAGGTGGCGGCAGACTCAGCAACTGCGGTTGTGGAGAGCCGAGCACGGACGAGACGTCGCGGTCCGGCTCGGGCTGAATCTGTCGCAGAATGTTCGGATCGCCGCCGAACTCCTGCGTAAGAACCTGTATATCGTCCTCGCGTAGCGGAACCTGGTGAAATAAGACCAGATAGCGCGCCATGCGATGAACCGCGTCGGCCTGCGAATCCTGGATCTCGCGCACCGAGGCTCGCGCCCAGTCTATACGGTACTCGGTTGCAAGGCTGAGATCGGCGGAGGCGAGATCCGGCGCCGGCGAGTTCTCGATCGCGTCCTGGACATAAGCTCGATTCAGATGCAGATAGCGGTCGAGCTCGAGCGCGATCTCGACCCCGAGCTGTTTACACGCGCGCGCCAGCCGCTGCGAGATCTGGCCCGGCGTTGCGGTGATCGTTACCGCCCGCACGCGTCTGAGATACAGGCGGAAGGCCTGCTCGAGGTTCAGCGCAACAGCATGACGCTCGCTCGGCTCGAGCTGAATCGAGCGCGGAACAATGCGGATTCCGCTGCCGATGCTGCCCGGGCGGAGGATCTTGAGCGTAAACTCGCTGCGATTGCGCGAGAGCGAGCGACTATAGCGGCTCTCGGCCGACTGCAGATACGTGTAGCTGCGCTCGACCTGCTGATTCGCCCGGTACATCTGGCGATAGAGGCGTACTACCGATCGGAACTGCTCGAGCAGCCGTAGCGTTTCTACGCGCTCTTCAGTTGAGGGCGCGCGCTCCGAGGAGCGCCGTGAAAGCTCGGTATAGAGACTCTCGATCGCCCGATAGACGTTGTCGGCCAGCTCTCCTACCGAGGTCAGCGACGGAATCGTCGCGGCCACGCGTTGCACCTCGGCTGAGTCGTTGAGCGTCTCGGCAAGCAAGCGCAAGCGACTGTTGCGCATGAACACCGCGCGACGATACTCGTAGCGGGTCCGGTCCACCTGCACCGCCGTATCGCGAAACAACGTAGACCCGGAGTAGTGCAGGCGAAATAGCGGTATCTCGCGCCCGCTGAGCATCTCGAACAGGAGCGTCAGCATCTCCTCCACATCGCCGTAGCCCATGTAGGTGTAGTCGTCGTTCTCACCCGCGAACAGGGTGCGCTCGATAAACCCTTCGACCCGTGCGCGCCCCTCGGCCTTGGTAGGCGCGCCGCCGCGAAAACGCTCGGCCATCAGCTCCGCGACGCGCGGCGAGTTTTGCTCGAGTATATGAAGCGCCTGCGACAGCTCGTCCTCTACCGCGTGTTGCATATCCGAGATACGCACCTGCAACCCGGTCCGCCGCAACACCTCGATTGCGCGAACCGCCTGCGCAAGACGTGTGCTATGGGTGAGATCGTACACCGCCAGCTGCACCCCCTCTATCGAGGCGTCGGGACTCTCAAGCAGATAATGCGCCGACAGCACCGTTCTGTTCGTTTCGTCGTAGGTCTCGAGTAGGCGGTTTCGCATCTGCACCACCAAATCGGGCACCTGACCTAGGACCGCGCGCACCGCCGCCTCGGCCGCCTCAACGTTGTGGCCTCGCACCACGTGGTAGCCGATGCGCATCACGATCGCCAGGAAACCCGCGATCACGGTGTAGATCGCGAAATAGATGATCAGGTTCGGCGGAGGCGGCTGTCCGTAGCTGATATAGTAGCCGCCGGTTAGTGCGAAATACGTGACCGGCCCGGCGGTCCATGCCAGACCCAGAGCGGTGCGCCCCCATGACTCTTTGCGAATCGCTTGCCTAACGCGCTTCGAAAGATCGCGACTCCTCGCTCGGAGCCAGTTATCCTCGTTTCCATAGCTGCGTTCCAATCCGCGAGGGCCTCCGTCGGTAGTGATTGCGTGCAGTATATTCAGCAGACAGCAGCCGAGGCAAGCGGCTGTTACGGATTCACTGTTGCAGATTCACCCGGAAACTCGCGGCGCGCCGTTTCGCCCGCGCGCCGTTTCGCCCGCGCGCCGTGAGTCCGGGGAGTGGCCTTTGCTTAGACCTTCGCTCAGGCCTTCGAGAGCGCTTCGTCGAGGTCGGCGAGGATATCGTCTATGTGCTCGATCCCGATCGAGAGACGCACAAGCCCGGGATCGACATCGGCCCGACGTTGCTGCTCCTCGCTGAGCTGCGAATGCGTGGTGCTACCGGGGTGAATCGCGAGACTCTTGGCATCTCCCACATTAGCGACGTGCGAGAACAGCTCGAGACTATTGATGAAGCGCTCACCGGCGGCGCGCCCGCCCGTGATCCCAAACACCACCATACCGCCGTATCCGTTCTTGAGGTACTTCGCGGCGTTGGCATGTGCCGGGTGGTCGCTGCGTCCCGGATAGCGGACCCACTCAACCTTGGGGTGTTTCGCGAGATACTCCGCCACCGCGGCGGCGTTCTCGCAGTGCCGCTCCATGCGCAACGGCAGCGTCTCGATGCCCTGTAGAAACATCCAGGCGTTGTCGGGCGATATCGCGGCGCCGAGATTACGAAGCGGCACGAGCCGCATCCGCAGGATATAGGCGAGCGGCTGCAGTTCCCCGAGATCATGAGCGAAGCGTATACCGTGGTAGCTATCCTCGGGCTCGTTCATCAGCGCGAACTTCGGATCGCTCCAACCGAAGCGCCCCGAGTCCACCACGATGCCGCCGATACCGGTGCCGTGCCCGCCGAGCCACTTCGTCAGCGAGTACACCGTGATATCGACTCCATGATCCATGGGACGAAGCAGCGCCGGCGTCGTGAAGGTGGCGTCGGCTATCAGCGGCAAATGCCGGCGATGCGCGATCTCGGCTATGGCCTCGAAATCCGGAACCGACAGCCCCGGGTTTCCGATCGTCTCGATAAAGACGGCCCGAGTCTTTTCGGTGATCGCCGATTCTATCTGCTGAAGATCGAGAGGGTCGACGAACCGCACGGTAATCCCGAACTGCGGCAGGATATTGTTGAACATGGTGTAGGTTCCGCCGTAGAGGTGACTCCCTGAAACGATCTCATCACCGGCGCGGCAGATGTTGATAATCGCGTAATACACCGCCGAGGTTCCCGACGCCAGCGCAAGCGCTCCGGCCCCGCCCTCGAGCGCGGTGACACGCTCCTCGAGTACCGCTTGAGTAGGATTCATGATGCGGGTGTAGATATATCCCAACTCTTTTAGAGCAAAAAGATTAGCTGCGTGCTCGGTATCCCGGAAGTTGTACGCGGTGGTGCGATGCACCGGTACCGCGCGACTTGGGTCGTGCTGGTCGGTGGTCTGTCCGGCGTGTAACGCCAGCGTGTTGAGCTTGTAATCTTGCATAGTGTTCCTCCTGCCTCTCGGGCCTATCGTGTTCGGTATAAACCGCTTCAGCCGGCCAGGTTATAGCCGGTGATCGGCGCTACTGCTCGAACAACCACGTGCTCAGGTAGCGTTCACCGGTGTCACAGATCACGGTTACGATTGTTTTGTCTTTCGAGCTCTCGCGGCGCGCAACCTGCAGCGCCGCCCAGACGTTTGCCCCGGCCGAGACGCCGCACAAAATGCCTTCTTCCTTCGCAAGCCGACGCGAGGTCTCGGTAGCGTCCTCGACGCTCACGGTCATGATCTCGGACAGCAACTCGGTATCGAGCACCTCGGGGACAAAGCCGGCGCCGATCCCTTGAATCTTGTGCGGGCCCGGGCTCCCACCCGACAACACCGGCGAGGCGTCGGGCTCAACCGCAACCGCCTGAAGCTCAGGATTGTGCTTCCGCAGGCGTCGCGTAACTCCGGTAATAGTGCCGCCGGTTCCAACCCCGGCCACAAAGACATCGACCCGTCCTCCGGTATCGCGAAGGATCTCCTCGCCGGTGGTGGCTTCGTGCATAGCCGGGTTAGCAGGATTCTGAAACTGGCGCATCAGTACCGCAGCGGGAGTATTTCGCACTAACTCCTCGGCCTTTGTTACCGCACCGCTCATGCCCTCGGGCCCGGGAGTCAAAACCAGCTCGGCTCCGAGCGCCGATAGCAGACGACGACGCTCGATGCTCATGGTGTCGGGCATCGTAAGCATCACCCGGTACCCGCGCGCGGCTCCAAGGTACGCGAGCGCGATCCCGGTATTGCCGCTGGTTGCCTCAACGAGTGCTCCGCCGGGTTTTAACTCACCGGAGTCTTCCGCGGCGCGGATCATCGAAAGCCCGATTCGATCCTTGACACTGCCGAGTGGGTTGTGCGACTCGAGCTTCACGCACACCCGGCCGTTACAGCCCTGAGCGAGCCGTTGAAGCTCGAGCATCGGGGTGTCGCCCACCAGATCCGCAATTGATTGATGTACCGCCATACTGTAGGCTCCTTTCCGATCTCAGATCGGCTTGATTCCTGATCGTCTCATTCGGTTCGTAGTTTGCTTCGTAGGTGCCTCATATTCGGTAGCTCTCGCTCACCCGTCCCCGCTCCCATAGCGCCCACGCATCGGCGATCGTAACCGACCGCAAGTACGCCGCAACCCGCTCCCGCAGCCCGTTCCAGACCGGGTCGCTCTCGAGGCCGTTTTCAGCCGCGGCTTCGAGCTCGCGTAGCGGTAGGCTTCCCAGCGCCGCGAGCACCTCGTACAACGTCAGCTCGGCGGGATCGCGTAAGAGTCGGTAGCCGCCGCCTTGCCCACGGACGCTCACGACGATCTCGGCGCGTTTCAGGCGCGCAAATATCGGCTCCAGGTACTTGTCCGACACCTCTTCCCGCTCGGCGATCTCACGAAGCGAGAGGCGCCGGTCGGGGTATACCTCACTCAGAACCGCCAAGGCGCGAACCGCATAACGAGCACCCGCCCCTGGAATCACAATTACTCCTATCAACAAACAGGTTTATCTGCTTCAGTGTATTGAATCAGTTGTAACGTGTCCAGCCTCGCGCTATGGTAGGACTATGAATTTCAGCAGTTTCAAGTTACTTGCCGCGCTTATCGTGTTACTCGCAGCCGTTCAGTTTCCACTACTCGCGCGCGGCTCGAGCGAGCCGCCACCGAGGGAGCCGCCGACCGAGGAGGAGCAGGACGAACAAGAGAAGCAGGAGAAAGGCGTTCTCGCGCCTGATCCCGCCGTCCTGATCGAGACGCTCGAGAACGGGCTCACCTACTATATTCGCGAGAATACGGAACCCGAGAACCGCGCCTTCTTGCGGCTCGTGGTGGATGCGGGTTCCACGCTGGAGGACGAAGACCAACTCGGGCTCGCGCACTTCGTTGAGCATATGGCGTTTCTCGGCACCGAGGAGTTTGAGAAGGACGAGATCGTCGCGTACCTCGAGTCGCTCGGCATGCGGTTCGGCCCCGATGTTAACGCCTACACCGGCTTCGACGAGACGGTGTATATGCTGCAGATTCCGGCCGATGACCCCGAGAAGCTCGAGACCGGTCTTCACATACTGCAGCAGTGGGCGCACGCGGTAAGCTTTGAGCCCGAGCAGATAGAGTCCGAACGCGGCGTCATCCAGGAAGAGTGGCGCACGCGACTCGGCGCGGCGCAACGAATCCGAGACCGCCAACTACCGGTGTTGCTGCGCGACTCGCGCTACGCCGAGCGCCTGCCGATCGGTAAGCCCGAGGTTTTCATGGAGGCCGGGCGCGAGCAGTTGCTGCGCTTCTACAAGCAGTGGTACCGGCCGGAGCTCATGGCGGTGATCGCGGTCGGCGACTTCGAAGCCGATCGTATTGAAACACTGATTCAAGAGTATTTCGGGAGGATCGAGCCGCACTCCGAACGCAACCACGAGCGCCCCGAACGCACCCGCTACGAGGTTCCGAAACACGAAGAGACGCTGTATACCCTTGAGTCCGACCCCGAGGCCAACCAGACATCGGTAGCGATCTATAGCAAGTACGCCCATGAACCGCTGCAAACCGAGCAGCAGTACCGCCGCCTGCTGGAAGATCGGCTGTTCGCGATCGCGATGAACAACCGCTTCAGCGAGATCGCACGCGAACCCGAGGCGCCGTTCCTGCGTGCGGCGGCCGGCCGCGGTCGGCTCGTGCGCCCGGTTGAGGCGCGTATCCTGCAAGCATCGGTTGAGGAGGACGCCGTTCTCAGCGGCTTTGAAGCGCTGGTAACCGAAGCTGAGCGCGCTCGCCGGCATGGGTTCGGCGAGGCCGAGCTCGAGCGCGCGCGCCGCGAGCTACGCCGCGCGATGCTCAACGCCTACAACGAACGCGAGAACACCCCTTCGAGCGTATTCGCCGCAGAGTACGCGCGGCACTTTCTTCAGCGTGAAGCGATCCCGGGCATAGAACGCGAATGGGAGCTCACCCGCAGGTTCTTGCCCGAGATCGGCGCCGAGGAGCTGCACGACCGCGCCGAAGCGTTCTTCCGCCGCGAAAACCGGGTAATCGCGGTGAGCGCGGCCGAGACCGAGGATCTTGCGATGCCGAGTGAAGCCGAGATCGAGACGGTGCTCGAGGAAGTTACGCTTCGCGATCTCGAGCCGCTTCTCGACGACGAGGAGCTCGATGAGCTCATGACCGCCGCCCCGGAGGCCGGGCGCATCCTCGAGGAGCGCGAGCTCGAAGCGGTGGAGGCGTACGAGTGGCGCCTCTCTAACGGCGTCACGGTGGTTGCAAAGCCGACCGAGTTCCGCAGCGATGAGGTGCGGCTGAAGGCGTTCCGATACGGCGGCGCCTCACTGGTTGAGGACGAGGATTACTACGCCGCCCGGTTCGGCCCGGATGTCGCGATAGCATCCGGTGTGGAACGCTTCACGCGCACCGAGCTCGATCGTGTGCTGGCGGGCCGCGACGTTTCGCTCGAGCCGTATATCGCCCGCTACGATCACGGGTTGGAGGGCCGTAGCTCGGTCGATGATCTCGAGCAGCTGTTTCAGCTTGTGCATCTGCAGCTCATGAGCCCGCGCCTCGATGACTCGGCGTTCGAGACCGTGATGCGACGCGAGCGCTCGAGGCTACGGAACCGTGAAGCACAACCAGACGCGGTATTCATCGACCGAGTGCACGAAATCCTTTCAGCGGGTGATATTCGCCGCGCGCCGATTCCGCTCGAAGCGGTCGAGAACCTGAGCTTCACCCGTACGGCCGAGCTCTATCGAGAAATCCACACCGATCCCGCGGGGCTGAAGGTGTTTGTGGTGGGCGCGTTGGAGCCTGAACGACTGCGCCGCTATATAGAGACATATCTCGCCGGGATTCCGAGTACCGGCGAGACCCCGGAGCGCGTTCCGCGCCCGTCGCCGCTCCCGAGAGGCGTTGTCGAGGACAAAGTGCACAGCGGTAGCGACCCGGCGAGCCGCGTCGCGTTGGTCTTGACCGGCGATCACGAATGGTCGCGCGAGACAAACTACGCCTTTCGGAGCCTCACCGACGCGCTTCGACTCGAGCTGCGTGAAGTGATCCGCGAGCGCGAGAGCGGAACGTACAGCGTGGGCGTTTCAGGCTCGCTTGCGCAGTTTCCGAGCCCGCGCTACCAGTTCAGCGTGCTGTTTGGAACCAGCCCTGAGCGCGCCGAGGAACTCGGTGACCTGGTGCTGGAGGAGCTCCGTGTGTTCGCCGAGGAGGGGCCGTCGGACAGCCTAGTAGCACGGGTGCGTGAGACACAGCGACGCGATCACGAATCGGACCTACGCTCGAACCGCTTCTGGATCAACGCATTACGGAACAGCTATTACTATGAACACCCGGTAGAGCGGATTGTAGAGTACCCCGAGCTCGTCGACGGTCTGGACGCCGAGACGATTCAAGAGGCGGCGCGTCGCCATCTGGACCTCGAGAACTACGTCCGCGTTATTCTCTTTCCGGCGCCGAAGGAGTGATCGTAGAACGCGCCGTATAGGCACGGCATCACGAGCAGCGCGGTTACCGTGGAGAACAGCAACCCGAACACGATCGTGCTCGCCATCGGGCCCCAGACCACCGATTCGCCGAACAACCCGAGCGCGGTGGGAGCTAACCCGGCGATGGTTGTCAGCGAGGTGAGCACGATCGCGCGCAGCCGTGTCCTAGCCGCGCCGATCACCGCCTCGGCAACCTCCACACCGGCGGCACGGCGCTCATTGATGAAGCTCAACAGCACGATGCTGTCGTTCACCGCGATCCCGGCGAGCGCCACCCCGGCGTAGATAACGGTTGAGGACAGCGCCGTACGCGATACGAGCAGAAACGCGATCACACCCACGAACGCAAACGGCACCGAGAACAGAATCAGAAGCGGTTGCGAGTACGAGCGGAACTGCGTTCCAAGAATGGCGTAGATCAAGAACACCCCGACCAAAAACACCCGCAGAATATCGGCGAACACATTGAGAAGCTCCGCGAACTGACCGCCGACCGACAACTCGAGCCCCGGATACTGATCCGAGAGTTCCGAGTCCCAGAGATCGCGTATCACGCGATTGATCTCGCCGAGATTCTCGGTACTGAAGGCTTCAGCCTCCACCGTTACCTCACGCCGACCGTCTATTCGGCGAATCGCGGCGATACCCTCGGTGAGTTCCGAGGTGGCGACGCTCGAGAACGGCACGAGGCGCCCCTCGCGCCCGGGCTCCGGAATTCGTAGTTGCAGGATCTGCTCCACGGTGAGATCTGCGGGCCGTGCATACCGGACGCGAACATCGAGCTCCTCGTTACGCGTGAAGACCGAGCCTGCGACCACACCGTCGAACGCGCCGCGCACAAACTCACCGACCTCCTCAACGCTCAATCCGTAACGCGCGGCACTCGCGGGATCAACGAACACCCGAATCTCGGGCGTTCCACGATCGAGATTGTCCGAGATATTATAGAGTTCCGGGTACTCCGCGAGTCGTATCCGAAACGCCTCGGCGACCTCCCGAAGCTCATCGAGCTCGTCCCCAAACAACTGAAACGAGACCGGAGGGTCGGTAGGGGGGCCGCTCGGCTGCTTGCGGAACTCTACTGTTTCGGGTCCGGCAATTCCGGACGTCTCGCGCTGGATCTCGTCCATGATAGCGGCGATCGGTCGCTCACGCCCTTCATCTATCTCGGTGAGATCGACAGAGAGCTGCGCGATGTTGCTGCGCCGACTACCGGTATCGCCCCCACCGGCAAATCCGATTGCCGAGTTCACCGCCTTGACCTCGCCGTCGCCTACCCTCGGCAGGATATGGGTCTCGTACCGCTGTACGACCTCAGCGGTACGGTCGAGCGAGGTACCCGGCGGCATCTCGATCTCGATATAGAACAGCGAGAAGTCCTCGGCGGCGAACAGGTCGGGCGGCACGCGCCCCGCCATACCAAACACACCGACCATCACGGCGAACATTACCGCGAGCGTCCGCCACTTGCGTCGATACAGGCTACGGAGAACGCGTTCAAACAGCTCTTCAAGCCTCACGAACACTCCGCGAGAGATCGTTCTGCCTTTCCCGGGCCAGTCGGCGAAGTGCGACGGCAGAAAGAGCGATGCCTCGAGCACCGAAGCCGCAAGCGCGATCGAGACCGTGATCGGCACTACCCGCAAGAAGCGGCCGATAACACCCGGCAAGAACGCGAGCGGCAGGAACGCCGCGATCGTCGTCGCGGTTGCGGCGATAACCGGAACGATCACCCGCTGTGAGCCCTGTATCGCCGCCTCGCGCCGCTCGAGCCCTTGTTGCTGCAGACGGTAGCTGTTCTCGACCGTCACGATCGCATGATCCACGATGAGGCCGAGCACGAGCACAAGCGCAAACAGCGTATTACTGTTGAGCGTCTCCCCGGAAGCCTCGAGCACCATGAAGGTAATAGCGAAGGTGAGCGGAATCCCGAGAGCCGTCATCAGGGCGTTGCGCAGCCCTAGAAACACGAACAGTATCAGTACCACCAGAACCAAGCCGAGAACTGCATTCGCGATCAAGACATCAAGGCTATTGCGAATCGGGATCGACTGGTCATTGAAGTAATCGACACCGATACCTTCCGGCAGCGAAGGCTCGTAGCGCCCGACCTCGCCACGGATCGCCTCGATAATATCGATTGAACTCGCACGCGGAAGCTTCGTCACGCGCAGGCTCACCGACTGACTACCGTTAAAGCGCGCCTTGGTACCCTCTTCGAGATAGCGGTCCTGTACCGACGCGAGATTGGAAAGCAGCAGCGCCTGCCCGCCGGCGCCTTCGGGGCCGCGGATTATGGTATCCTCGAGCTCGCGCGGCTCACGCACCTCACCCACGGTGCGCAGCAGGTATTCGCGCTCCCCGGCCTGCACGGTACCGCCCGGGACCGTGACGTTTGTACGCCGCAGAGCGGTAACAACGTCCTGTAACGCGACCTCGTAGGCCTCGACCCGTTCGCGGTCGAGCCCCACCACCACTTCGCGGTCACGTACACCCACGAGATCCAGTTGTGAAACACCGCTGATTCCTCGGAAACGGTCGCGTAACTCTTTCGCGCTTTCGACAAGCTCGGCGTACTCGCCGTCGCTCGAGAGAACCACCTCGATCACCGGCACGAAATCGTTCGAGGAAAACTCCTCGATCGTCTCCTGTTGCACCCCGGAAGGAAGATCCACCCGGTTATAGCGATTCTGAACCTGCTGGAAGAGGCGCTCGAACTCGCGTCTCGAGACACCTTGATCGAACTCGAGCGTTACCGAGCTCAACCCCTCGCTGGTCTCGGAGCGAACCGTATCAACCCGATCGAGGTTCGCCATCTCGTCCTCGATCGGGATCGTTACGGCACGCTCAACGTCCTCGGCCGCAACCCCGGGGTACGGCACAATGACGTTCACGAAGTAGAACGGCACCTCGGCAAACTGTTCTTGCGGCAAGCGCTGAAAGCTAAAAAACCCGAGGACGAGCACCAGTACGGTGAGGATATTGATCAAGACCGGGTTGCCGACCGAAAGCTTCGCGATGCTCATCTCTCACCCTACCGATTCCCCGACTCGGCGGAGTCGAGGCGCACCGCGTCACCATCGCGCAGGTTCGACAGCGCGCTCACGATCACGCGATCGCCGGCCGAGATTTCGCCCGCCACCGCAACCCGGTCGGCGTGGCGCGCCACGATCTCTACCTCGCGTCGAGCGGCTCGCTCATCGTCGTAAAGGTAGAGATAATCGACACCGGCCCGACGCACCACCGCCTTGCTTGGAACCACGAGCTGCTGCTCTACGCGCACCGGCTCGATGCGAACCTGCACCGACATCCCGGCGCGTGAGCGGATCAAGCACGGATTCCCCCATTCTATACGTACCGGGAAGCTACCGGTGCGTAGATCGCTTCCGGCACCAACCGCGGTTACCTCGGCTTGCCTCCACACATCCGAACACGCCGGCACGCGCACCTCGGCAGCGACCCCCGGCTCGATAAGCGCTATCTCGCGCTCACCGATTCCAACCTCGGTCCGCAAGCGATGCGTATCGATAACACGCGCGATTCGTGTGTTTCGCCCAAGATGCGTACCGTCCTCAAGGTCGATCGGCTTCTCCGAGACGCGACCGCCGATCGGCGCACGGACGGTGCGATCCTCGTAGCGCCGCTTCGCCGCCGCCCGTCGCGCCTCGGAGCCGCTGAGCGCGGCGCGACGGCGCGCCACCTCGGCCTGCGAAGCGGTGCCGCGCTCGCGCAACGACTCGATCGCGGCGAGCTCGATCCGAGCGAGCTCGAGATCCGCTTCCGCCTGCTGCAGCTCCGCGCGCTCGCGCTCGCTGTCGAACTCAACGAGTACGTGACCCTGCTCGACGGTATCTCCGAGCTCAAACGCAACGCGGCTTACGCGCCCTTCGGTCTCGGTTACAACCGTGGCTTCACGGATCCCGGAGACGACACCGGCCGCTTCGATGTTCTCTACCAATCCGCTACGCTCGATCTCCACTACTCGCACAGCCCGCGGCTCGCGCTGAGCCGCCTCAGCCCGCGCGGCATCCGCACCGGCCTGATCGGACCTTCCGTCGGCGTCGGGTCGCCCGCCGCAGGCGGTCGCGAGCGAGACAACTGCCATTGCCGTGACACCGAGCTGTACCAAAGCCGCGGCGCGGACCGCAGCACCCCGGCGGCCCGCCGGAAGAAACGCGTTACGTGACATCCATTTGAGTATACTGAGGTCGTGTTTGGAGCGTCGAGTGAAATTTTTAGGTAGTGGCGATTTTAACGCTCGTAATTTCTTTGTTTGTAAGCCGCACGCCTTGGGTGTGCTGCCCCTTCACCGCGAAACTCTCGAGCTCAAACTTATCCTCGAGCTTGCGTAGCTGTGGTTTCTTTTTGTAGCGCACCGTCACCGAGCCACGCTCTCGCGTGCTGAACGCGACGATCGTCGCTTCCTCAGGCACGAGTTGGTAGGCCTTGTCGAGAATATACTTCTCTACTCGACAGCGCTTAATATTGACCTCACCGGTCGAGATGCGATACACCACCGTGAACACCACCTTTGCAAGCTCATCCTTGTCGGCTAATCCACAGTACAGCATCCGTTTATCTACAAATAGTTTCTCAGGAACGTCCATCACCGAGTACGTGCCGCCGGAACGAATCACGAGCACCCGATCATACGGCGAGACATTGAATAGGCTGCGCCCGTTCGAGAGGCCGTGGCCGAGATAGCCGCTATCTTTGTCGTAGCGGAGCGTTAGGTTACGTCCAACGACCTCGCGCGCCTCGACTTTACGAAACGAGCTCAGCTCGGCTCTGCGGGCCGACTCGGGCGCGTACTGCTCTTCGAGGCGATCGAGAAAACCGATCGCGTAGCTCTTGAGCGCCTTGAGGTGACCCTTGATCTCGTTCAACCGCGCTTTGATCTCTTCCATTTCCTTTTTCGCGCGGTTGATATCGTATAGCGATATTCGCCTAATCGGGATCCGGAGCAGGCGCTCAATGTCTTCGTCGCTGACTTTGCGCCGCAGTTTGGAGACAAACGGGGCGAGCCCGTCTCGCACCGCCGTGAACACCGCCTCATGTGTCGTTTGCTGCTCGATCTCCTTGTAGATACGCTCCTCGATGAAGATCCGCTCAAGCGTGCGCGCGTGCAAGGTGTCGTTCAGCTTGCTTTGCTCGAGTTCCAGCTCCGCCTTCAAGATCGCCACGAGGTGCTCGGCGTGATACTCAACAACCTCGGTGACCGTCATCGCAACCGGGCGCTCGTCGCGGATAACAAGGAGGTTCACCGATATCTGCGTCTCGCACTCGGTGAATGCAAACAGCGAATCGATCACGTCGGAGGCGTAGACGCCACGAGCAAGCTTGATCTCGATCTCGACTTCCTCGCTGGTGAAGTCGCTGATACCCGCGATCTTGACTTTGTTCTTGCGCGCAGCCTGCTCAACCGAGGCTATCAAGCTCTCGGTAGTTGAACCAAACGCGAGCTCACGAACCACGATGCGTTTTGAGTCGCTGGTATCGAGCCGCGCACGACTGCGGATCCGCCCGTGTCCGTCTTCGTACTCGCCGATATCCACGAGCCCGCCGGAGTGAAAATCCGGATAGAGCTCAAATCGCTCGCCTTGCAAGCAGCGCCGCATAGCGTCGATCACCTCGATGAGGTTATGCGGGAGGATACGGGTCGACATCCCGACCGCGATACCTTCCGCGCCGAGCAACAGCACATACGGCAACTTAGCCGGAAACACCGTCGGCTCTTTGCGACGCCCGTCGTAAGACGGCTCGTAGCTTGTGAGCTCAGGATTGAGCAGCGTCTCGGCGGCGAGCGGGTGCAGTCGACACTCGATATAACGCGCGGCAGACGGCTCGTCGCCGGTGAGAAGATTTCCGAAGTTCCCCTGTTTCTCGATCAAGAGCTCTTTGTTCGCGAGCACCACCAGCGCGGAGTAGATCGAGGCGTCGCCATGCGGATGATACTGCATGCAGTGCCCGACCACATTCGCGACCTTGTGAAACTTGCCGTCGTCCATCTCGAACAGCGAGTGGATGATGCGCCGCTGTACCGGCTTGAACCCGTCGTCGAGATGCGGGATCGCTCGATCCTTGATCACGTACGAGGCATACTCGAGGAAGTTTCGATTCACGAGGGTATGCACGTACGCCATTACACCAGGTTCTCCATGATGTACCCTCTCCGTTGAGGCGTATTCTTTCCCATGAAGAAGCTCAAGGTGTCGTGCACCCCTTTGATCGAGCGAATTGTAACCGGCATCAGGCGCATATCCGGCCCGATGAACCGCCCAAACTCGCTCGGTGAGATCTCGCCGAGGCCTTTGAAGCGTGTAACCTCGGGCGATGAGAGTTCGGAGACCGCGGTATCCTTCTCGGGAACCGAGTAGCAGTAGCGTGTCTCTTTCTTGTTGCGAACCCGAAACAGCGGCGTCTCGAGGATGAAGACGTGATTCGCGAGAACCAAATCTTCGTAGAAGTTCAGAAAGAAGGTCAACAGCAGATTGCGAATATGAAACCCGTCGTGGTCCGCATCGGTCGCGATCACAACGCGCGCGTAGCGCAGGTTCGCGATGTCGTTCTCGATACCAAGCGCCACGGTGAGGTTGTAGAGTTCTTCATTCTTGTAGATCTCGACGCGCCTCTTGGCGTACATGTTCTGCGGTTTGCCCCGCAGCGAGAAGATTGCTTGCGTGTACACGTCGCGGCTCGAAACCATTGAACCGGATGCGGACTGACCCTCGGTGATGAAGATCGTAGAGTCGTCTCCCTTGTCGTGGTCTCCTAAATGATACTTACAGTCTTTGAGGTTCGGTATCTTGAGCGCCACCTTCTTGGCGGCGTCGCGCGCCTGATTGCGAACCGCCGCAAGCTCCTTGCGAAGCCGCTCGTTGCGTTGAATCTTGTCGGCAATCTTCTCGGAAGCCTTCGGATTCTTATGCAGAAAATCCACCAGCCCGCTCTTGACCACGTTCACCACCCAGCTGCGGATCTCGGTATTGCCGAGCTTGTTCTTGGTCTGGCTCTCGAAGACCGGATTGAGAAGCTTCACCGCTATCGCGCCGACGATACCGTCGCGTACATCGCTCCCGCTGAAGGATTTCCGATAGAACTCGTTAACGCCCTTCAGGATACCTTCGCGGAAAGCGCTTTGGTGCGTGCCGCCGTCGCTGGTGTACTGGCCGTTCACGAACGAAAAGTAGCTCTCGCCGTAGTTGTCGGTGTGCGTGATCGCGAACTCGAGGTGATCGTCGCGCCGATAGGCGATCTCGTACATCGCTTCATCGCCGACCTCGGCCTCCAGCAGATCCTTGAGTCCGGCCGAGGAGTAGAATGTCTTGCCGCCGAACTCGATTGTAAGCCCGCTGTTGAGATACGCGTAGTTCCAGAGCCGCTGCTCGACGAAATCGAGGTTAATCTCGTACTCGCCGAAGATCTCGTCGTCGGGCTTGAACTCGATGTAGGTCCCGTTCTTTTCCTTAGTAGCCGTCCCCGAGCGCTCCGAGAGCATCTCACCGCGCGAGAACACCGCTTCCTTGTACTTGCCGTCGCGGAACGCCACCACCCGAAAGTGATTGGAAAGCGCGTTGACCGCCTTCGTCCCGACGCCGTTCAGCCCAACGCTGAACTGGAAGACTTCATCGTTGTACTTAGCCCCGGTGTTGATGGTTGAGACACACTCTACCACCTTGCCGAGCGGTATACCTCGCCCGTAATCGCGCACCGCGAACACGCCGTCTTTGTAGCGCACAAGGATGCGTTTCCCGTAGCCCATTATGTACTCATCGACGCTGTTATCGATGACTTCCTTGAGCAGGATGTAGACCCCGTCGTCGAGGTCGGAGCCGTCGCCGAGACGGCCGATGTACATGCCGGTACGCAGCCGGATATGCTCGAGACTACTGAGCGTCTTTACCGCGGACTCATCGTAGCGACCGGTCGTCGTGGCAGAACGCTGCTGTTTGCCGTTCCCGGCCGCTTTGCCGGGGGGCTTGCCGGGGGGCTTGCCGGCGGCGTTAGCTCCGCCCGCGCCGGCTTTTCGTTTGCCGCCCGAGCCGGCGCCGCCGTTGGTGCTGTTTTGCTTGCCGCCTGCGCTTTTCGTGGCGCCTTGGGGTGTTTTTTTTGCCATAGCTGTTAGCGGTAGTTATATCGAACAACCGTCGGTCACGTAAAGCCGTTGCGCCGAGAACGCCGGGGACGGCGCTCAGCCCGAGGCCCGAACCCGCCGCACCACCGAACGAACGCGGCGAGCCGGTGAGAGACACGGGCTGAGCAATCTAACGACGCTTCGTAGCTACCCCGGTCGCGGGGTTAGTTGTTTCCGCCGACAGGAACCGGTTCGGCGGGCTCTTTCTTCTTGACGGCTTTCTCACGGAACTGGATCTGGCCCTTGCGAAGCCCAACCACCACATGGCTACCGGGACCGAACCGGCCGCGCAGAATCTCCATCGAGAGCGGATCCTCGACCTCGCGCTGAATCGTACGCCGCAGCGGCCGTGCGCCGAACTTGACGTCGAAGCCGTTGTCGATGATGTAGTCTTTCGCCGACTTCTTGAACTCGAGCTCGATCTCTTTCTCGGCCAGCCGAGTCTGGACTTCACCGATCAGAATCTCGAGGATTTGCTTGACCTGATCGCGCTCTAGGCTGTGAAACACCACCGTCTCGTCAACACGGTTGAGGAACTCGGGCCGAAACAGTCGCTTGAGCTCGTTCATCGCCGAACTCTTGATCTCGTTGTACTCCAGAGTTCCCTCGCTCGTCTGGAAACCGACCGATGCGTCGCGCGTGATCTCACGCGCGCCGGCATTCGAGGTCATGATGAGAATAGTGTTACGGAACGAGACCTTATGACCGAGATTGTCCTGCAACTCACCTTCCTCGAGAACCTGCAGCAAGATGTTAAATACGTCCGGATGCGCCTTCTCGATCTCGTCGAGCAGGATCACGCTGTAGGGCTTGCGTCGAATCTTCTCGGTCAGCAAGCCGCCCTCGTCGTACCCCACGTAACCCGGAGGCGCCCCGACAAGGCGCGAGACGTTGTGCTTCTCCATGAAATCCGACATGTCGATCCGCAAGAGGTGGTTGGCGCTACCGAACATGAACTCCGCGAGCGTTTTGGCAAGCAGAGACTTGCCGACGCCGGTGGGACCAAGGAATATGAAAGACCCGAGCGGTCGCTCCGGCGCGCTTAAGCCGGTACGCGAGCGTCTGATCGCCGATGAGATAACCTTGATCGCGTCGTCCTGACCGATCACTTTCTTGTGAAGCTCATCCTCGATGCTGATCAGCTTATCGCTCTCGCTCTGAACGAGGCGCGAGAGCGGAATCCCGGTAACCTCGGAAAGCACATACTGAATGTCCTCGGCATCAACCACGTTGCGCTCGGTCTTGAGCGTAACCTTCCATTGGTTCTTAAGATCCTCAACGCGCTCGCGTAGCTTGTGCACCTCGTCGCGCACCGCCGCCGCGCGCTCGTAGTTTTGCGAGTTCACGAGCGAGATCTTCTCGGCGTTGAGTCGCTCGATCTCCTTCTCGAGATCGGCGAGCTCGGTCGGGCGAACGCTATTGTTGATCCGCTTGCGCGCTCCTGCTTCGTCGATGAGGTCTATCGCTTTGTCCGGTAGAAATCGCTCGGTCACGTAGCGCTTCGAGAGCGTTGCGGCAATCTCGAGCGCACCGGGCGTGTACGAAACGTGGTGATGGTCTTCGTAGCGTTGCTTGACACCCTGTAGAATCTCGAGTGTTTCCTCAACCGAAGGCTCATCGACATAGATGGTTTGGAAACGCCGCTCCAACGCCGCATCTTTCTCTACGTACTTCTTGTACTCGTTCAGCGTTGTGGCACCGATGCACTGAATCTCCCCGCGCGAAAGTGCGGGCTTTAACATGTTAGAGGCGTCGACCGCGCCTTCGGCGCCGCCCGCGCCGATGATCGTATGCAGCTCGTCGATGAAGAGAATCACGTTTTCGGCGCTGACGATCTCTTTCATAACGCGCTTGAGACGTTCCTCGAACTCGCCACGGTACTTTGTTCCGGCTATTAGCGATGCGAGATCCAGCGTCATGACCCGCCTACCGATCAAGACCTCGGGGGCCTCGCCGTCGACGATGGTCTGAGCGAGGCCCTCAACGATTGCAGTTTTCCCGACGCCGGGCTCGCCGATCAATACCGGGTTGTTTTTGGTGCGACGCGCGAGTATCTGAATGACGCGTTGTATCTCACGATCGCGGCCTACAACCGGATCGAGTTTGCTCTCACGCGCGTACTGCGTTAGATCGCGCGCGAACTCGTCGAGTGTAGGCGTCGTCTTCTTGGTTTGCGCCTGAGAGCCTTTGCGCTTCTGCTGCGGGATGCGGGCCCCCGACGAACCGGACGAAGAACCGGACGACGATCCGCCGGCGGCGCTCCCGGCCGAGGAGCTCGTCCCGGCCTGCGGCCCCGTGGAGCCCGAGAGCTCCGCGATCACGTCACGGAGCATATCGATCGTTACGTCGTGCTTCGAAAGAAACTTAGCGGTCTCGCCCTCCGGCTCGCGCCCACAAGCGAGCAAAAGATGCTCGGTACCGATATACTCGTGCCCGAGATTACGTGCTTCTTCCGCAGAGTCTTCTAGAACCTTCCGGCCACGCGGGGAGGGAGGCACATCGCCGAGAATGAAACCACCGCGCTTGCGCGGAATGGAGTTCTCGAGCTCGTGTTGCATCTTGGCCGGGTCGATCGTGAGCTTTTCAAGAGCCTTATACCCGAGTCCGCCACCCTCTTTGAGCAGCGCAAGCATGATGTGCTCGGGAAGCAGTTGATCGGAATGGAACCGCTTCGCTTCATCTTGCGCCAAAATTGTCAGCACTTTCTGGGCGCGCTGGGTAAGTCCCTTAAACATACATAGCCTCCATGAGTCAGCGGCCCCGACCGAGTACTTCTCTAAGCAGTTGGGCGCGCCGCTCGTTTACCAGTTCAATATCTCCATCTTCGTCAAGACCGGCTCGCTGCATAACGTGAACGCGTTGCCCGCCGAAAAACAGCGAGGTAACGTCCTCTAGGCGGGCACCGTCGTAGATGCCGGTCGTTATGCCGAGTCGAATCCATGAAAGCAGCTGAAACATCTCGGCATCGCCGACGCGCTTACCATGTTGCACCACTTCGAGTGCCTGTGCTACACCCTCGTGCAGCTCAACCTCGCGTGCCTGCAACAGCTGTTCCCGCTCATCTCTTTCATAATGTACCAACGCAGCGACACAATCTTCAACCTTTTCCCGCGTTTGCCGCTCATCTCGCCCTATTCCGGCACGATTTGCAACCAAGTAGAGCGCTCCGAGCGACTCACCGTCGACACCCGGGAATGCCTGCACCCGCACCTCGTCGCCCGCCGCCTCGCGCACCCTACGAGGCAGTTCCCCCCCGGTCTCGAGCGCCGGCAGATGCAGCAGCGCCGAGAGTCGCATCCCGACGCCGACCTCGCCGATCGTGGCCGTGAGGTAGCCCCAATCGAGCGTCGCAGCGAAGCGCAGATCGCCGTCGAGCTGGTGCTCCACCGACGCGCAGCGCTCACAAACGCTCTCGAACTCAAACCCGGCATGCAACGCGGTAATACGCAGGTGATCACGGTCGTTGACGGTGACTACAGTCGCCCCGTCGCCTGCTGGGAAAAACAGCCCCGAGCCTTCAACTCCGAACCCCGGCGGCAACAAATTGCGCTCCACAAGCAGCCGACGATCGTGCTCACCGAGCTTATCGGCTCGGATCGGCGGCATGTCCGACCTCGGTTTGAGCGCCACCCGCACGGCTTCCTCAACCGCCCGCGCTTCCCCCGCATCCATGGCGCCGGGAAACCGAAAGCCCGATACGTTGCGCGAAATACGCTGACGAGAGGAAACAACAACGTCGTACAACGCCCCGGACTCCGAAAACCACCCGAGTTCCGGGTCTACGAGCGGTGTACTCATTCCGGATCGGACGCCGCGTGAGGCTCAGAGTCGAAACGATGCAAGCGATCACGAAGACGCGCCGCCAACTCGAAGTTCTCCTGCGCAACGGCATCGTCGAGCCGGCGCCGAACCAGCACGCGATCGACAAGAATACGCTTAATCTGCTGCAGGTGGCGCGGGTATCGACCGCGATGAGCAGGCGCGTCCTCGGACTCTATAGTGAGCTCACGAATGAGCGATACAAACACTTCATAGCACTGTTCGCAGCCGGCGCGCCCTTGTTGGCGCAGATCGTGGGCCGTCATACCGCAGTTCGGACAGGTAAGCTCGGTTGTGGCGCGGTCGTCGACGCCCTCAAACAGTCCCGAGAGGATCTCGGTTGCGCTGTACGCCTCGTGCGGCGGCTCGATACCGATCCGGCGCGCACAGTCGCCGCACAACCACAGATCCTCGCGAAGATGCCCGACCGTTTTGGCTACCTTGAGCTGGGCGGTTTGATGCCCGCACGCTATACACGTCATACTCTTATTCATAGGACGAAACCGAGGTTTTGAAAAGGCCCGTCCCCTATGCACTGCTTAGCCGTTCGCTATCAGGCTTGGCGGGCGAAGGTGCCGCACCGGTTAGTGACGTCGCATGACCTCGAGCGGGCGCGTGGCGGCGGCACGGCGGGCCGGTATCAGCGAGGCCGCAGTTGCAATCAGGATAGCGGCCAACGCCGCTGCAAACAGCTCCGGAAACGCGAGCCGAATCGGTATCCGCTCGAGGTAGAACTCGGCGCTCAGAATCTCAAGCGGTGCCGGCTCAACGCCGCCGAATGGAACCGCGATAAGGCCGGCGCCGGCTTGGAAGGCGTTAATCATACGCTCGAGCGCCGCCATGATTTCGTTTATATTCACTGCGATCAGCATGCCCGCAGCCATACCGAGAACGGTCCCGAGCACCCCGGCGATGAACCCGGACACCACAAAAATGCCGGCAATCTCACGCGGAGCTGCGCCGACACTCTTGAGAATCGCTATCTCATGCTGTTTCTCTATACTCAGCAGCACCAGCGCCGAGGATATGTTCACCGCGGCGACGCAGACGATCAGCAACATAATGAAGCTCAGGAGATTCTTCGTGGTCTGAAACGATATATAACGCGTGCGCTCGGCCTGATACCAGGTGTCGACACGCCAATCAGCGCCCAGAATCGACGACACCGCAACAGGGATCTCACGCGCGTCTCGTTCTCCGTCGCGAAGCAGCGGCATGCCGTGCCCGGTTCGAAACAGCGGATTCTCAAGCGCCAGCGGCTCATCGACCTTCAGCCCGATATACTCGGTTGCGGCACTGCGGTCGAGAATCGATCGCGCGCGATCATACGGCACGAACACCCAGAGGCGGTCGAGCTCTTGGTAGCCGGTCGTAACGACTCCGCGTACCGTAAAACGCGTAACGCGCGGTAAGAACCCTCCGCGCGGACTCGGCCTCACCGTGAGAACACGCAACTCGTCACCGGGCTCGAGGCCGAGAGTTGCGGCGGTGTCGGTGCCGATAACCGCGCCGGCAGGATCGTCGAGCTCGAATGCCCCGGAGCGAACCTCTATATACTCGCGGAACCCTTCGTCGCGCTCCCATAACTCCGGCGGCACGCCGCGCAAGGTCACGCCCCGGCGACCGCGGTCGGAATGGGCCAGTCCCATCCCCTGAAGCTCCGCTCCGGCGTAGCGTACCCCGGGGATCTCGCGGAGACTCTCGAGCGCGTCGGCGATCTCGTCCTGCTCAACCGACCGACGCGCGGCGGCGCGGATGTGAAAGGTGCCGGTCTCTATGAACCGCGTGACGATCCCTTCGATCATGCCGTCGGCAACCTGTAACACCACGACCAACGGAATCAGGCTGAGCCCGATGATGAGAACCGCCGATATGATTCGCCCGGTTTCGCGCCCGCCGCGTCCAAACAAGTAGCGTAGTGCGATCCACAACACAGCTCTGCGTTTCATACGCCGACCAGATTACCTCGTTCTAAGCGCAGCAGGCGGTCTCCCCGCTCGGCGAGCCCGCGATCGTGGGTGACCAACAGCAGCGTCGTACCGCGGCTTCGCACAAGTGCGAACAGCGTATCCGCGACAAGCTCGGAGTTCTGCTCGTCAAGATTCCCGGTAGGTTCGTCGGCCAGCATGATGCGCGGCTCGTTCACCAAAGCCCGTGCAACCGCGGTGCGCTGACGCTCCCCCCCCGACAGTTGGTGCGGGAAGTGCTGTAGACGCTCACCGAGGCCCACCTCGCGCAGCAGCTCGGCCGCGCGCTCCTCAGCCGCTTCGCGGCGGCATCCCGCCATATACGCCGGAAGCAACACGTTCTCGAGTGCCGTGAAGTCTTTCAGGAGAAAATGGAACTGAAACACGAGACCGACCACACTCCTGCGGTAATCAGTGAGCTCGCTCTCGTCGGCCGCGTTGAGCCGATAGCCGGCCGCGACAGCCGTTCCGGCGCTCGGCGCCTCGAGCCCGCCGATAATGTTGAGCAGGGTCGTTTTGCCGCAGCCGCTCTCGCCGGTTATCGCAACCGCGGTTCCGGACTCAACCGTCAGGTCGACTCCGGCGAGAATTCGCAGGCGTTCGCCGCCGGTTTGAAACCACTTTTCGACTCCCTGCAGTTCAATCAGCGCGCGATCATTCATAGCGCAGTACCTCCGCCGGTGAGATCCGTGCCGCTCGACGTGAAGCCGCCAGCGCTGCTCCAACCGAAGACGCGAGCGCAAACACGAACACGCCGAAGGTCTCGAGAAACAACACCTCGGCGGGCACCTGATCAATGTAGAAATGCTGGGGCGAGAACAACGAAAACTCCCCGGAGACTCCGATCCCGAGCGGCCGCAACAGCGCACCGAGCAGCCCCTGCGCTCCAAGCACCGCGCGCTCGGCGAGCGCGAACGCAGTGTCGATGTTGTGCGAGATCAGCAGCCCGGCTGCGGTTCCGATTGTTGCGCCGAGAAAGCCTATCACCACGCCCTCGAACACAAACACCGCTTGCAGACTGCGCGGGGGCGCCCCAAGCGCCTTGAGCGTCGCGATCTCCTCGGTGCGCTCGATCACGCTACGCCTCAGCGACTGAAAGATATTCACACCCACAACGATAAAGATGAGTCCCACAAGAACCATCAACATTGTTTTCTCAACACGCAGCGCCGAGAACAGCGCTCGATTATAGCTCCGCCACGACTCGGACCGACCGGCATCGAGATCGAGCACAGCACGCAGGCGGGCCTGCACACGCTGATCGGCGAAGCGGTCTTGTAGCTTGATTCCCCAGGCAGGCGACTCGGTAACCCCGAAGCTCTCGCTCGCCTCGTGTTTCGAGATGAAGCCCCACGACTGGTCGAACTCCAGCGTTCCGGTACGAAAGACACCTACCACCGTTAGTTCGGTCTCCTGCGGGTCACGCCAATCGAGCCGTTCACCGGCGAGGTTTACAAACCACGCGCTGTCTCCCACGCGCACCCCCATCGCACGGGCGAGCTCCGAACCGATCACCACCGTTCCAGGCCGGTCGAGTTCAAACGCCCCCTGCACCATCGTGACGCGCTCACGCAGGCCGGGATCGCGATCCAGCAGGTCCGGTGGGGTTGCGCGCAACAGCACTCCGCGGGGCCGCTCAAAGCGCCCACGAGCTATCGTCTCGACGTCGTGAAACGGAACCACCGCGCGGATACCGCCGACCGCGTTCGCTGTCGCGTTGCGCTCGATGCGTTCCAACCGTTCGACCTGACGATCGGTGAGCCCCGAAAGCCGGAGGTGGTACGAGTTGATCTCAAGAATGTCCTGAATCGTGGCCAGCTGAAAGCCGTTCATAACCGCAAGCACCGTAACCAAGGTCATAACGCCGACCGCAATTCCGGTCACCGACAGGATCGAGGCGGTGTGGCCCTTCTCCCGTCGGCGCGTGCGGAAGTGACGACCGGCAACAAACGCAACCCACCGAAACGTGCCGTGTTTACTCATCACCATACTCTCGCACCCGCACAACCTCGCCGTTTCGCAGCACCTCTTCGCGCAGACGCTGCTCACCGCGGTACTCAACGCGCAGCACCGCCGCGCCGTCGCGGAAATGCAGCTCGCTCATTCGCTCCGCGTTTTGATACTCTCGCAAGAGCTCCGGTTCGCCGTTGCGCGCCCATCGCTCGGTACGCAGCGTACCGTCCTCGTCATACTCGTAGCTCACCGCTCGCACAAAATCGCGACGATAGCGCCGTTCCCCCACGACCCGCCCGTCGTCGTCGTACGCGTACTCGTCGCGCTCGAGAACCTCGCCGGCAACCCGCAGCACTCGATCCCGAAGCAGCTCACCCTCTCGGTAGCGAAAGAGCTCCTCCTCCCCGTGAGGAACGCGCATGATGCGCTCGCTCGCAAGCTCGGCGTTCGGCTCGTCTGAACGGTACTGAAACTCGTGTACGCGATCATGACGGTCGCCGAGCCAGGTGTCGATCCGAGTGAGGCGCCCCACCGAGTCGTAACGAAGCGCGGTGTGATGCTCCTCGTACTCGTGTTGCTCCGAACGCAGTACGCCGTCGAGAAACCCAAACTCGGCCTGAAAAGCACCGTCTCGCAGCACGCGACGTAAGCGCCCGTCGGAACGATACGAGTAGCGCTCGTGATACAGACGCTCGCCGACGGCGTCGAGCGCGGTAATCTCATCGACCCGATGCGCACGGTAGCGATACTCCAAGCGCTTGTGCAGCTCGTCCGCTTCGTAGAACTCCTCGGCCTTGAGACGGCCTTGGTCGTCGAACTCACGGCGCAGGCGTAACCGGTCATGTTCGTGTTGTTCTTCCGCAACTACGCGCCCGTCGTGAAGCTCAAGGCGTTTGATCAGCAGCTCGTCGTCACCGCGATACAGGGTTTGCACCTCGAGTTCGGGAGAACGCCGCTCACGAACGAGGTGATACTCGTGCTCGGCGCGCTCGTTCGGCGCAATGCGATCGAGGACCATCGCGGCCGCATTGGACCGATGGTAGCTCGTCTCGGCACCGACCACACCTCCGGCGAGCAGAATCGCAAGCACCGCGATACCCGAGAACGGACGCCGCGCGCGTCGAATCATACCCCCCCTACCAGCTCCGTGAGATAGCGATCGGGGTCGAACGGCTCGAGATCGTTGAGTTTCTCGCCGGTACCGATATATGCACACCCGAGGCCTAGATTCTTCGCGATTGGAACCAGAATCCCGCCGCGGGCGGTGGAGTCATACTTTGCGAGTACCACCGCATCAACGCCGACCGCTTCATGGAAGGTCTCGGCCTGGCGCAACCCGTTCTGGCCGGTTGTCGCGTCGATCACGAGAAGCTTCTTGTAGTTTGAACCGGGCGACCGCGAGCGTACGATCCGGTCGACCTTACCGAGCTCAGCCACGAGATTCGCCTTGGTATGCATGCGTCCCGCGGTATCCGCAAGCACCAGCCGCTCACCGCGCGTCTTGGCACTCTCGATGGTGTCGAAGATCACCGCTCCCGGATCGGCTCCTGAGCTTTGGCTTACGACCCGCAACCCAAGCTTCTTGCCGTGCAGACTGAGCTGCTCCACCGCCGCCGCGCGGAATGTATCTCCGGCCGCAAGCGAAACTCCCTCTCCGGCCCCGTGCTCGCGATAGTACTGTGCGAGCTTCGCGATCGTCGTGGTCTTCCCGACTCCGTTCACGCCAAGCACCAAGAACACGTTCAGCCGGTCTTCGACCAGCGGCAACTCCACCCGAGTGAGATACGGGCGAAGTCGCTCGCCGAGCGCAGCCGCGAGCTCCTCTTTGCTGCTGAGCTTCGATCGACGCGCGTCGGCGCGCAGTTCGTCGACGACCTCAAACGCCACGGTGGCGCCGATATCGGCCTCGATCAGCATGTCTTCCAACTCTTCAAAAAACTCTTCACCGCCTTTACGGCGTCCGAACAGTTCCTTTAGCTTAGAGCCCAGTCGCTTCGGCATCTCGTTCCTCCAGCTTCACATTAGCGATAATGAGCTTCTTCACCGGTACGAATGTATTGATACAGTCGCACGCCCATATTAACGAACAACCCGGCACTGACGCCAAACGCCCCCACCGTCCCCCAGTAGGCAACTTCACGCTGGGACGCAATTCTATCTTGCTCGCTACTCGACAGGCCGGCGATCGGCGCTCCGTCGCGCGGCACCGCGCTCGAGAGGTTCTCGTACACGCCGTTAAGCACGAGCGTCACCGGGACCGAGAGCACGAAGTATCCAAACGCCCGGTAGAAGCGATTGCGGCTATCCAACAGGCGCGCCGATTGATCCTCGGTGTCCGGTTGCAGGCTGCGCTCGAACTCAGCTTCGGTGCGCGGGCCCAACACCATGCGAGAATCAAGGTAGCCGTCGCGTCTGATGAGAGCAAGCTGATCGCGCTCCGGCAGCTCAAACTCCAGCGGTGTACTGCCGAGCCGGCGCGACTGCAGATAGAGGTTAGCCTCGGCCGGCTCGGTACTGAGTTGCGCCGTTGTTCGCGGACTCGGCTCAACGACCAGACTCAGGTCACGACGCTCACCGGCCTCCAGCGTGACCACCTCGCTTCGCCGCCGCCCGGCGCGGTCAACGGCCTCAACGCGGTAGCTGCCGGGACGCAAGAAGCGCTCATGCAGATCTCCGTATCCGGCCGTTCTACCGTCTATCACGATACGAGCCTCGGAGTCACCGGTCTCAACCGCCACCGCCGCCCAGTCCCGGCCGAGCACCTGCGTCAAAACGCGATCGGTTTCGGCCTCTAGTTCAGGATACAGCTCCTCGGGCAGCGCGACAAACTCCGAGGCGAATACCGGCTCGACGACGCCGCGCGCGTGTCCCTCGATCCTCAAAAAGAGATAGCGATCGAGCGGCTCGATCACCCCACCGATTACCAAATCAAGGTTCTCGCGCGTAAGCGTGCGCTGCGGGTCACGATCGAGCCCAGGCGCGAACTCGCGCGCCCACTCGATCGGTTTTTGGGCCTCAACGGCGATCTCCTCGGCGCTGAGCGCCTCGAGCGCCTCGAGCCGGCGTTTCGCCTCCGCCAGCCGCTCGGCCGCGGTCTCGGCGCGATCGCGCCGCTGCTCGCGACCGCCCGCGTCGAAAAAGGCTTCGTCACGCTCCCGTCTGCGCCTGCGAACCGTAGCGCGTGCATCCGAGAGCGCGTCGCGCTGCAGCTCGGCGCGATAAGCCGCGAGCTCGGCCTCGCTACGCGTTCGCTCCTCGATCTCCAAGACCTGCTCCAGAACAAGCTCCCCGAGAGCCCCGGCCAAGTCGTGATAGCGCGAGGCATCACCGATCGCTTGAAACTCGCTCACCGCCGCCCGCAGCGTATCGCGCCGCGCAAACTCCGGGAGTTCCTCGGCGCCGCCGGGGATAAGCGCACCGGCGCCGAGTAGGATCGAACCGAGCAGCACCAATCTTTCGATACGAACGCTACCCATCGACCCGCGACCCCATCCGCCGGTTCGAACCGGGCGCTGCACCGCTATGGTTGCGGAGCGCCTTGCTCAGCGCCGATACCACCCGCTCCGGCCGAAACGGCTTCACCACAAAGTCTAGAGCGCCGAGCCGAACGGCGCGTAGGATCATTTCTTGCTCACCGAGCGAGCTACACATCACGACACGAGCGCGGGGGTTAATCTCGATGATCTTCCGTAGCGCAGTGAGTCCGTCCATCACCGGCATGGTGATATCGAGAAGCACGAGGTCGGGCTCGAAGCGCCGGTAAGAGCTCACGCCCTCGCTACCGTCGGCAGCCTCAGCGACAACCGTGAAGCCTGCTTCGGTTAGCACCTCGCGCAGCAGCTTGCGCATAAACGGTAAATCATCGATTATCAAGACCCGTGCTGACATCGGCTTCCTTTCTCGGCGTTGGTGACAGCCCGGCGCTACGAAGACGCGCTCGGCGACTCAGCGGTGATGCCCGCGTGCAGATAAGCCTCGATGAACCCGTCGATATCGCCGTCCATAACGGCTTGAATGTTGCCGGTCTCATGCTTTGTGCGATGATCCTTTACCATCGTGTAGGGTTGAAAAACGTACGAGCGGATCTGATTCCCCCAGCCGATCTCTTTCTTCTCGAGAGCGGTCTTCTCCTGCTCACGCTCGCGTTCGGCTCGATAGTACTCGTACAGGCGCGAGCGCAGGATCTTCATCGCCATGTCGCGGTTCTTGTGTTGGCTTCGCTCGTTCTGACACTGTACCACGATACCGCTTTCGAAATGCGTTATCCGGACTGCGGAGTCGGTTTTGTTGACGTGCTGTCCACCGGCGCCGCTCGCTCGGTAGGTGTCTACCCTGATATCGTCGGGCTTGACCTCAACCTCTATATCGTCGGTGATAACCGGCGACACATAGACCGAGGCAAACGAGGTGTGCCTGCGCCCTCCCGAGTCAAACGGAGAGATTCGCACCAATCTATGTATGCCGCTCTCGGCTCGTAGATAGCCGAACGCGAGCTCTCCCGAGACCTCGAGCGTTACCGACTTGATGCCGCCCTCGCTCTCCTGTAGGTCCAGTGTTCGCGTCTTGTATCCGACCGATTCACACCATCGCAGGTACATCCGCAGCAGCATGTTTGCCCAGTCGCAGGCTTCGGTACCACCTGCTCCGGCGTGCACCGTCAAATAGGCGTCGGCGTAATCTATCTCGTCCTGGAACAGCTCACGGAGCTGCAGCTCCCCGAGTGTCTTTCGGGCCTCGCTGAGCCCCTGCTCCACCTCGCCGGGAACCTCTTGATCGCCTTCCTCGATCCCGAGCTCCAGCAGTTCCTCGAGCTCTTCGATCTTGTGTAGGAGATTCTCCCACGGATCGAGCCGAGTTCGCAGCTGATTCAACCGCGTCATAGTGCGCTCGGCCGCGGCGCGATCGTCCCATAGCTTGGGGTCGCCGCTGAGCTGCTCTAACTCATGAATCTCTTGTTGCAGCTGTTCGGGGTCAAAGACGCCTCCAGGCGTCAAGGATTTCGGACTTCAGCGCCGCGATCGGTTCTCGTAATTCTTCCGCCATGCGGGCCTCCAAATGAGAATATACTTTGAGCGTTAGTATATGCGTTTCGAGCGAGGATTTCTACCGCTCTCTTTTGCTCTTTTTTGGCTGTAAGGCATAATATGGCTCCGTCGCCGGAGACACGCTGTAGACAACTCGCAACCACACCGATATATAGTGATGTGATGAAGTTTCGTAACGTGATTGCGTTTGTAGTGGCGCTCGGATCGTTGGGCGCAGCCCCGGCTGCGGGCAACGAGGTGCCGGCCGAGGTCCTCGATCTCTCGGTGCAGCTGCACGGCGAAGAACAGGTGCGCATTGAGTTTCGCCCGAGCGTAACCGAGGCCGGCTACGCGGTCTACAGGCGTGCACAGCCGATACGAACCGCCGAAGATCTTGAAGACGCAATTCGAGTGGGGATTACGACCGGACGCAACACGGTTCGGTTCGATGCGCCGCCGCCGGGTCTACCGTACTACTACGCGGTAATCGCGCTCGATCGGCTCGACCGCGGCGAGGAGCAGCTCGTTCCGGGCCGCAACCGCACCGTTACACCGGTCACGATTGAGCTCGTACGCCGCGATACTACGCCGCGCGCACCGCAGCGACCTGAGCTCCGCAGAGTTCCCTTGCCGGAGTTACTGGTGATCCCGGAGCTCGAGAGCGGAGCAACCATCGATACCGCACCGTTTGAACTCGGAGCGGCGGGG
>Ga0207421_10000247_pt1 | contig 68026 bp, 118 predicted proteins | sample SodLakKL_010_SED_4_FD_187542 | JGI IMG/M metagenome (GOLD analysis project Ga0207421, IMG submission 187542) | Alkaline sediment microbial communities from Lake Tanatar, Kulunda Steppe, Russia - 8KL_010_SED (SPAdes) (version 2) | ecosystem: Environmental > Aquatic > Non-marine Saline and...
ATTTTAAAGCCCCTCTTTATGCTCTTGTTACCATTATATATACAAAGTGTAAGAATATCAATACATAATTATTACCAATTAAAATATATAAAAAAGTTCTATTAAAAAAATACTTCGCATACATATTTATAAGACTTATCATAGAAAAAATTTTATGATAAGTCTTATTTTTATGCATTACAATTTTTTTTATTTTAAATTTTTACCGCATTTTTGACAAGTATTTTCTTTGTTTGAACATACTGTACATACATCAGCATTATAGTTTATGTTTAAAAAGGTTTTCTTACCGCACTTTAAGCAAATTATTTTTTTGATACCCTTAGCAATAGGTTCTTTTTTACACTTATCACATAGCACTTATATCAAATCATTAATTTCTCTTACACCAGTTTTAGCCTTTTTCTTACTTACCCCTGTAAGCTTAAAATCAGTTGATGCACCACCAGCGGTTTCAATAATAATATCACTCCAAAATAAGCCATTTTTTAACCTAATAGATGCAACCTTTTCTAATTTAATGCTTTCAGTATTATCTTTTAAGCCCAGCCATTTTTTCTTGATGATATTAATATATCCATTTTCTAAAATTAAACTATCAGGTATGAAAAACTTAGTAAAGCCTTTACCAAAAAAAGCTACTACTTTAGATTGTTCTAAAACTATATCGCCCACTTTTTACAAGCCCCCTATGCATTTAACCTTCTATTAAAGGTATCTCTATTAGCGTGTAAAGCCCATTGGTTGCCCTTATCCAATCTTCCCAGTTGTCTAGGCTTATTAAATTTAAAACCTCTCTATATAAAGCTATAGATTCCTTTTTTTCGCCTATTTCAGCTAAAGATTCAGCCCTCATTATGTAAGCCTTATTTCTTTGTTGTCTTAAATCATTTAAAATACCTTCATAAGGTATTAAAGCACTTACTCTAGTATAAGGGAAATCTTCTCTCTCACTTCTTAATGCACCATAAAAAGGCTGTAAGCCTTCTTGTATGATATTAGAAAGAAAGTTTGCAGAATATGCCCAATCCTCTAATGCTTTTTCAGCCTTTTCAAATTCACCATTATTAAATAGAGTTTCAGCATCTTCTTTTAATTGTTCAACTTTTTCCATTGTAGGTATTCCTATTTTATCTAAATCTTCTTCATATTTTGAGAAATCAAAAGAACCTTCTTGACTAAATACAGACAAGCTAAATAATATTACTAGAAATATAACAGCTACTTTTTTCACTATTAACACCCCCTTTTTTTTGACACTATATACCTAATATTTCTCTAATTACTTATTATATCCTGCAATATATAGCAAAAAAATGATATAACAATAAACCTAATGCAGGACACTTATCAGCGCAAAAGCACTTTTTTTAGCCTTATAGAAGTCCTGTTCAGCAAATAATATGCCAATAAACAAGTCCAAAAAGCCTGAAAAGATTCTTTTATCTTCATCTTTTACGCTTTCCATTGTTTTTTCTATTATCTTATTAATCATTAAATTACTCATTACCCCTAAAGTTTTGTTCAGTTTGCTTATATATATCTTTTCAAATATATCAAAATAGCCTTCAATCATACCCCTATTTTTGCTTAATGTTAGATTGTCGATATAATCCATTTAAAAACACCGCCTTTAGCCTTGAAACTTCTTAGTAAAAGTGCTTAATCTATCCATTGCCTGCTCTGCCTGCCCTACTTCATCATAAGCCAAATAGTAAAGCCCTTCATTGTCGCTTATTAGGTTCACATCAAGCTGTGATGCATATTCAGTAATAGTATCAAAATCAATAACTGATTTAGCAAACAAAGAAATCAATATAGGTAAATCCATATATAATCTTTCTTTAGTAAAAATAACTATGAATTTTTCATTATTGCCTACCATGAAATGATTTTTTTCTATTGTTTCCATAAAACCTATAGTATCATAGTCTAAAAAATGTATTATACAATGATATTTTTTGCAATTAATAAGCCTTTTAATTTCTTTAAATTTAGTATAGCTTACTTTAGGATTTTTGCCTTCTTCTTCTATCATTTTAAACGCCCCTTATTCATCAAGTTTTTCATGCAAGTACTCATGTATTTTTTTAATTATTTCTTTACCGCTTGTATTATCAATAATCATTATAGCCCCTGTTATTTCACCCACCATTAAATAATTATTGCTATCTTTTAAAACTTCAATTATCTGCTTTTCCTTTTCATCAAATTCCAAAGATTACCCCTCCAATGATTTTACCTTTCATTTAGTTAATCATTTTTTCTTTAGTTTTAGTTATTTCCCATTCAGCCTTTACTTCTTTTTCGTCAAAATAAACTACAAAAGAATCATTAGCATCTAAATAATCAAAAGATGCTTGCTCATTCTCAAACCATTTTTGCCAGTATCCTTGGGCTGTATCTAAAATATTGTAACTTTCGTTCGGATTATTATTCTACATTTCTTTAGCTAGAAATTCTTGAAAATTATCAAAACTAGTAATTGTTTTCTTCATAGATTAACCCCCTATATATTATATAAATCATCTTCAACATTGCCATTTTTCATATTCTCTTTAGTGTTTTTTAAATTAAAATGCAAAGATTCAGCCTTAATACCATATATGCTATTATTATAAATATCAGGCTCACAAACAACCATATCAAGCTTATTAATAAAGATTTTAAACATTGCAATAACAGGCTTGCCATCTATTTCAATAATATAATTCAAGTTAAAATATATAGCCTTGCTTTCATTGTAAAAAATACCCTCAATTTTAACATTACCTACCACATCTTCATTAAAATTTTCTTTATTAGTAAAATTAAAAGAAGTTTCTTTAATACCCCAAATTAATATATCAAGCACTTTTTTATTTCTTTTATTTCTTTTATTACTTAATTTATTCACTTTTATAATCTCATTAACTGTTTTATTAATAGTTTTTTGTAACTCAAAGATACGAATAATATCACCGCCTTAGTATAGTTCAACAGGATATTTAAGCCATTCTTTTAATTTATCTACACAAGAAAATTTTCCATAATGGTATATATCGCCTAAATTATCCCTTAATGTTATGGTAACAAAACCATTTCTATAGCTAGTTTCATCAAGTACATAAACATCATAGCCCTCTAGGGTATCATTAATGCTATGAAATAAAAGTACATCTTTATACTCTATATGATAAGAATTATTTTTGCGCTTAACATCTAAATCATCAATACTTATAATATCCCTTATAACAACACTATCTGCATCAAAATCTTCATCATCTTCTTTATCATCTTCGCTATTATCAAAAGCAAGTTTAATATTTTTAAATAATTCTTTATCACCTAACAAATCTTTTAATAGTTCTTTAAAAGCTATTTCTTGTTCTTTTTTTTCTATCTTGCCAACCTTAACACCTAAGCATCTAATAAACTCCAAGCCCTTCAAAGGGTCAATATCACATTCTACACAAAGCCTGTATAATTCTAAACCACTTATTTCTTTAGTTGCGCCTATGTCATATTCCATTAATCAATATCGCCCCTTTCAGCAAGTTCAACAACAAAATCAACTAAAATTTTACTTACACTTTTATCAATTTTTTGTTTTAAATCTTCCATATGCCCTAACTCTATTAACTTAGCAATATTTTCAAAGTTAGGGTTCATTTTAGCCTTAGCCATAATATCCCTTAATTCATGTAGCCAAACCTTTTTTTCATATAAAATATTACCATATTCAGCAACTGTCCAAAACTCTTTGCTTTTCATAATTAAATTTTCACCTACTTTTTTTAATTAATTATTTCTATATCAATATCATCATCTTCATTCAAACCAATAATGGTTTTACCTTCTTTTACTTTCAAGGGATAATCTTTAATGTTTAAAATATCCATTAAATGTAGTTTGCAGTATTCTTCTAGCAAGCCTTCTACATCTTGCCTTATATCATCAGCTTTCCTATCATCTTCACCTTGCGCCATTTCAATCAATCTTTCTTTTAAATAAGGCTTTACATTAGCTGTATTGATGCCTAGAATTACTTTATCTTTATTATCATTTTCAACCGCAAAAGCTTTACCTAAATTAAATTCCTCTATTGCTGTTACATTATAATTACCATCTTCATCTTTGATTAATTTAAGTTGCATCTAAAACACCTTCCATTTCCTTGTATTCTATTATTTTTACATCATCTTTTTCATATCCTGTAGGCAAGCTTTCTTGTATCATTTTTGCAAAATCAATAACTTCTTCTTTAGTATTTAATCCCCATTCTTCAACTCTATCATCTATAACAACCGCATAATTAACCCTTAAGATGCCAAGCGCTATACGTTTAGATGTAACACTTTTTAAGCGCCTATCAAGCTTATCAGCAATTTCTTTATCACCTAAACCTTCATAAAATAATTTTTTCAAAAGTTTTTTATCTTCTTCACTCCATTTATTAACATGCCAATACACTATGCCCATTCTGCGCCTTTTTGATTCTACGCTTTTTTCACCCTTGCCTATAACTTCGCCAATTTCTCTATCACTATAGCCTTGTTCAAAGAGTTCTTTTAATCTTACCACATCTTTAACAGCCCAAGTAATTATAATACACCCCCTCTAAAACCAATCTATAGGCTCAAAACCCATACTATCACAATAAAAGGCTTTACCATCTACTAATACTATATCGCTAACACTTAAGCTATGCCCCTTAAAATCTTTTGGTCTTTCCATATTAAATTTCATAAATATTTTTTCTAACTCAATATAATAATCTTCATCAGCGCTAATATCACCATTTCTATCATAATCATAAACTTTTGTATAACAAGATTTTTCTAAAAAGTCTAAGTCAATTCTATCTAAAGCTTCAAATTTAAATAAACAGCTATCGCCATGTTTTTTACCACATATTTCACTTTTACAATTTACCTGATATATCTCTATATTCAACATAGTATCTATCATTCCCTTCTACTTTTTGTATGTTTTTGTATTATATGTTTAATCTTTATTACCGTTTCCCTCAACCTCTAAATATAGTATATCATACTAAATGTATAAATGTCAACACATAAGTTAAAATACTTATACGTTATTTTTTAGTAAAAAAAAGAGTAGCTTATTTCTTTAAAGCCAACTCTTTTTTTACCTCTTTTTTTACTTAAGCTATCTTTGAATTTAATAATTTGCCAGCATATCTTTCAATTTTAAGCCTTTTAACTAAGTCATATTCTTGCGCTATTTCAGTTACTGCATTTATATAGCCCCACGCTGTTTTATCATATACACCGCTATCTATTAAGGTTCTAGCCTTATCTATATTAGCGCTTGATACCTGCTGTGCAAGCATAAATTTATTAAATAAGCCTTCAAGCTTATCACTATCAATTTTAATATTTTTGTTTTTTTCTATTTGTTCTTTAAAGTATTCTAACATTTTAGGTAACTTAGCCACTATATCTTTCACTTCACCGCCCACTTCTTGCCCATCAAAGCCCACATGCTTTTTCTTGTATGCTGTAGCACTACCACCGCCCATTAACAAGCCATTTGAACAAGCCCACTTATAAACAAGCACTTCTACATACAAACTACTTCTGCCTACCCTAGAATTTCTAATATTAAAGCCAATAGATAAATCATCATCAAATTTTTCTTCTTGTATAATTCTAATATTCATAAATTCAGGATTAACAGCATAGCTTTCTACCCTGTAACCATCTTTTTTAAATACATCATTTATAATATCAAATACCTCTATATCATCAAAAATAGAATACCTGCTACTTAAAATACCATGCAATCTTTTTTCCTGTTTATCAAATCTTAAAAGCAAATCATCATTTTCAAATTCACTATCAAGCCAGCTATTAATATTTTTACTAGCTAAATAATTATGCCCCTTGCTTATGCAATGCTTGATATAAGCGCTAGGTATATGATACCTATTGCAAAGCTGTTTTAAACTCCACTCACTAAATAAAAAACTTTCATCAGTATCTTTAATAGTTAATGCTATATTATCAATATTTTTAATATCAACCTTTAAATTATTGATAGGTGTAATAATATCTTCTTGCCTATCATCAATAGCCTTCACGTTGTCATATACCTGCTTGAAATCTTCTATATAACTGCCAGCACCTTTTCTAAAATCATCTAGGCTTATTAGCTTTTCGCTATTATCGCCTAGTAGAATTTTAAGCCTTTCTTTTTTTGTTTTAGCCACTAAAAACACCCCTTATTATATTAGTTTTATATAGTTGCTCTTTCTGTAGTATTGCCCATATTAAAGCTATAATTTTTATGCCCTTCACTTCTATAAACTCCAACATTACATTCATATAAACCAACTTCAAAATCATCAGGTACATTTTCAAAACCATCTATTTCAGCAAGCATACTTCCTTGTCTAAATAAGTCATAATAGTCATGCCCTGAATTACTTTCTATAAAGCTAATATATAAAGATTCGCCTAAGTCATTAACAGCAAATAAGATTTTAAATTCATCAACACAAACTTCACTACTAATATTTATAGCCATTAATACCACCCCTTCTAGGTTTTATCTTTTCCCTCAACCTCTAAATATAGTATATCATACTACTTGTAAGAAAGTCAACACACCTTGCCTGCTAGTTTATGGTAAAAATAAAGCTAAAAGCCTTAAGCAAATAGCCTTATTTTTTTTCACTAATATATATCTTACTGTATTTCTGCCCATCTTCTTCTATTGTGTAATTCACACGAACTTTTTCATATCTGCCACTATTTCTAAGTTCTTTCGCCTTGTGTAAGGCAAAAGAGTGCTTGTAATGGCTTGTACACCATAACATCATAGTATAAGCCCCCTTTGTTACTACTACCCCCTAGCAACTATCATACCTTTTGCTAGGTGATGTAGATAATCATTAATATCTTTATTTAAGAAGTCTAATTTAGATAACATCTTTTTGATTGCTTTTCGTTCTTCACCCTTAGTATTTAAAATACCCTCTATAACAACTTCATTATCAATTAAATTAAATTCGCCATTATGTTCAATATTCCAGCTTTTATATTCTAAATCTTTTTCGTTAAAAAATGTTTTAATGTTCATTTCTATCACCCTTTTTTATAGTTTTTATTATCGTTTCCCTCAACCTCTAAATACATTGTATCATACCACTTGTAAGAATGTCAACACACTTTAGCTGTTAGTTATTGGTAAAAAAGATATAAGCCTTAAGCTTTAATATAACCGTATTTACTCATGAACTTTTCAGCGCCCTTTAATGTTTTGTAAGTTTTTGAATCTACTTTAGTTACCGCTAAATATCTATTATTTTCAATATAAGCTATGCTACCTTCATTACCTGCCTTGTTAGCGTTTTTATAATACTTTACTATCTTCATCATCAATACCCCCTGTATTAGTTATATTAAAAGCCCATCAACTCTGCCATTTCATCTGCCTGTTTTCTTGCATCTTCTATCTTGTTTTCATTATATTTTGATTTAGTAATTATTTTTAAATCTTTTTTGCTATGATATTCAATTTTATAATCTTTGCGGTTGCTATATTTGCTAGGTATTTTTTTTGCTTTAATTACTATATCAACAAATCTTTTATCTTTTAATATTTTAGGGTTATACATTGCTATCACCTTTTCTAAGTTTTTTATTATTACCGTTTCCCTCAACCTCTAAATATAGTATAACATACAACTTGTAAGAATGTCAACACACATTAGCTGTTAGTTATTGGTAAAAAAAATACCACTCAATATAGAGTGGTTTTTACATTAGCTTTTAATATTTTTTATTTATATAATACTTCTTTAAAGCCTTGATAGTTGTAGCTACCTTCAATTATTGCTTTTGATAGTTTTTCATAAACCTTATAAGCATCTTTCATTTCAGCAAAAGCCTTATGATTATATTCTTTTGTATTCTCGTTCATAATACCTACTGTGTAACTATCTCCACTTTGTCCAAAACTCAATTCTAAGTTACGCTCCAAGTCCTGCATATTAGCTATTGTAAAATCCATTTTTATCAACTCTTTCTAATTTTTTTGTTTTAAGCAAAATGTTTTTCTGTATTTTCAACAACCATTGCCCAATATTTATTACCTAAACAACTATTTTTTTTACCTTCTTTTAAGCCTTCTTCAACACTTAAGCCAAGAACTTCTATACTTGCAATAATTTTATTAGTAGTTTTTTCAACCGCTTGCATAAATGCTTTTTCCATTATTATCACTCTCTCTAATTTTTTTATTTATTATCGTTTCCCTCAACCTCTAAATATATTATACCATACAACTTGTAAGAATGTCAATACACTTTAGCTGTTAGTTTATGGTAATAATATATAAAGATTAATTAAAAGAAAAAAATTTTACTTTTAAGCAAAAAAAAAATAAGCCAGCTTATTGCCAGCTTATAATAGTGCGCTTTTTGTATCCCATTCTTTTATATTTAAAGGCTTTTGTTTTAAGTTGTTACGCTTTACACGCCAGCCAGCCTTTTTTTCCTCATTAGTTAAAATATCATTAATCCTGTGGTAACTTTTTAACCATAAGCAAACCATTTCTTTTGTTATATCATTTTCAAGTATAAGCCATCTTTTCATATTTTTTCACCTGCCTTTATATAATTATTATTCTGCATAAAGTTTTTTGCACCTTTTAAAGTTTTTACCTTTACTGTATTATTAAGCATAGATAATGTTATATTCAGCCTTTGAGTACAATTTAGTATATATACTATCAAAGCCAAACCATTTGCCTTGTTGGTATCTCTTTCTGCTTTCCTCACCCTTTGTAGCTTGTAAAGCTTTTGCCCTTACTTTTAAGTTGTTAATATCACTTTTAGTTAACTTATCATTTACTAGCTTATCTTTTATTTCATTTAATGCACTTATAGCGCCATTATAAAATTCGATATTATCTAAAACTCTTTCTAGTCCATACCCTTTAGCAACTTCTTTTTTAACTTCTTCCTTATATAATTTATTATCAATTTTACTTATTTCCTCATTTATCTCCTGTGCCTTTTTATTTACATTATCTTTTAGGTTAATAGTTAACATCTGCATCACTCTCTCTAAGTTTTTTTGTTTATCGTTTCCCTCAACCTCTAAATATAGTATATCATACTACTTGTAAGAAAGTCAATACACTTTAGCTGTTAGTTTATGGTAGAAAAAAAGCCACCTGCTTAAAGTGGCTTATAGCTTTTATTCAACTATTATTATATATTTAAATTTTCATTTATTATTTCATCAACAGGTTTTGCAGGTTTATTTTCAAAAGTACTTTGGTCTAGTTCTGCAAAAGGTTTTTCCAGCCATTCTTCAAGTTCATCTTTAAACCTTTTTACTGTATTAGGCAAACTCTCTTTAGCCTGTTTTATTAAATCTTTTTTAGCACTTTCTTTATCCTTGCTTATAGTGTCCATATAACAGCTACCATTTAAGCGCAACATATAACGCTTTAAATCTAAAGGCAATCTATCTTTACATCTAATAAGTTTTTGCACCCTATCATCAAATACAAGCCTATGATAGTTTTTTTTCACATAAGAAATAACATCTTGAAAATTGCTATCCCATCTGCTAACATTCTTATCTAAATCTTTTAAAATCTTTGTCATTTGCTCCATCATAAATAAATCACCGTTATCAACAGTTACATGCCCCCCATAAAAGTTCATAGTGCCTATAGATGCTTGAAACTCTAATTTGCCTACCCATTCATAGGTATTATCGCTAGAACCCTTGCAAGCGCCAAAACTGATAACAATAAAAGCATATCCATGCCTTTCTGTAGCACTAATATCAAACCCTTTTTTCCTTTTCATTATATATCACTCTCTCTAATGTATTTTTTATTATCGTTTCCCTCAACCTCTAAATATAGTATATCATACTACTTGTAAGAAAGTCAACACACTTTTAATATTATTTTTTGCTAGTATTTTCTTTTACTATTTCATTAACAATATCATATATCTTAAAGTTATCTGAACCCTTTATTAGAAAGAGTTTTCTATAATCTTTTAAATCTTTACCATTAGAATCTTTTGCGCCATCTTCTATATTAAAAGCTATACCTGCTATATTTAAAGCCTTACATGTTTTCTTTACTTCACTTATATATATATTACATGCAAAACTTAATTCAACTTGTTTTATCATTATGAACACCCCTTATTATTTTTTTTACCATATATAATAATTGCAATTATATTCATCAGCAAGCATCTTGCCATATTTTGTAGCGCACTTTTGATATTTAAAATCTTTTAAAGCTATGGATTGCATATTATCTAAATCATCATTTATTAAAGTATGCAACCATACAGTAATAGGCGCATCTTCATCTTCATAGTGAGCATATACTTCTATTTCTCTAATTTTAACTTCACATTTAAAATCAAACTCAACATCAAAATCACCTTTCTTTTGAGCCTTTATTTCTGCTAAAAGTTCTCTTTCGCTGTACTCTTTAGCATCAATAACTACTTCATCAAACAAAATTGTAGTAACCATTAAGCCTTTATTTATAATTTTTTTACAAATCATTATATATCTCTCCCCTTTTTTATAGTTTTTATTATTACCGTTTCCCTCAACCTCTAATAACATTATATCAACTATGTGTAAGTAAGTCAATACATACAAGCTGTTAGTTTATGGTAATAAAATTAGTATTTTATATATTAAATAGTAAGTATTCAATATTTAAATCTGTCATATTGTTACAAAAAGGTGTTTTCTGCTATAATTTACATACATAATGTTTGACTTTATGAACATTATTAGATATAATAATAGTTGTTAAACGAACTTTATTTATTTTTTGTGCAGAAGGTGGACAAGCTATATTTAGCTAAAATAATAAGATTGCTTAAATATTCTGACAACTCGTTTTAAGTAATATTATTAAAAAAGGATAAATATAGATTATATGTAACAAACTTTAAAGAATATAAGGAGGTTGAAAAAAATGGGATTAAATCAGGAAGCGGTTGACTATTTTCACGAAAATAAAGAGTTCACTTATAGTGATTCTTTTGTAAAAAGGGTAAAAGGTTTGAGGAAAGAACACGATATTTCACAAATAAAACTTGCTGAACTTCTAGGCAAATCTAATGGTGCTATTGGACATTGGGAAACTGGGAGGCGTGACCCCTCTCTTGAAACTTTAATACAGATGTGCAAGATTTTTAATTGTAGTTTGGATTATCTTTTTGGCTTATCTAATATTAGAAGGTATGAAGAAAGCCACAAATATATGCAAAGAGAAATGTATAAAGTAGGTATATTAAAAGATGGAAATATTGATAAGAAAGCTGTAGATGATTTTGTTAAAAAATTTGACTTAGTAAAGCAAATTGCTAGTGGAGGTTAAACATGATTATATCTTTAGTAAATCAAAAAGGTGGCGTTACTAAAACCACTTCTGCTATCAATATAGGTGCAAGCCTATCTTTTCTTGGTCATAGGGTGCTTTTAGTTGACCTTGACCCTCAAAGCAACTGTACAAGTGGTGTAGGCTTTAATAGTGAAGGTGAAAATAATATTTTTGATGTTTTAACTTTTAACAAAGATATAAATAGTTGTATTCATGAAACGGGTTATAAAAACTTATATATATTACCTTCTATTGATAGATTAGCTAATGTAGAACAAATATTAGTTAATGAAATGGATAGAGAAAGAATTTTAAGAAATGAACTTAAAAAAATAGAAAATGATTATGATTTTATATTCTTAGATTGTCCACCTTCTTTAGGCTTAATAACATTAAATGCTTTAGTAGCAAGTGATAAACTATTAATACCTATGCTACCAAAACTATTTGCTTTTGAGGGTTTAACACTACTTTTAAACACTTATAAAAAAGTGAAAATAAAGATTAATAAAGATTTAGATATATTAGGCTCTTTCTTTTGCTATGTAGATAAGCGCACTAATATAGAAGAATATCGACAAGAATTAAAAGATATTTTTAAAGATAAATTTTTTGATAGTATCGTATATCAATATAAACATATCGCTGATTCACAAGAAGAAGGTACGCCTTTATGCTACCATAACAGAAGTTCAAAAGGTTCTCGTGAATACTTTAACCTTGCAAAGGAGATTTTAGAACATGCCCAAACAAAAGAATAATAAGTCAAGCAAGCTTGCAAAAAAATCATTAGGTATCCTTGATAGTTTAGAAGAAACTATTGCTGATAAAAGACAAGCAGAAGAAAGCAATGAGGATATTTTTTTAGATGATAATGTTAACACTAACAATAATGATAATGATACTGTTAACACAAAAGCTAACAATAATACTAATGCTAAAGCTAACAAGAAAGCTAACACAAAAGCTAAAGTTAACACTAATGCTAATGTTAATAAAAAAGATGCAAATATTAACAAAAATAATTCAGACAATGACAGCCTAAATGATAGCTTTAAAATTACTATTGCTGATAAAACACAAAAAGAAGAAACTAAGCTTAAAGGTATATATCTAAAGCTTACTACTATTGAAAAGGTTGAAATATTAAGCAAGAAAACTGGACAATCTCAAAGTTATATAATAGATGAAATACTACAAAAAGCTTTAGAAAGGATTGATGTGAAATGATAAATAAAATGGTGGATTTAGCAGAATACAAAAAGCATAAAGTAGATATTAAAAAAGATGGTAATAAATACATCAATAATATTAGAATAAAATTCTACAAAGAGTTAACAATACAATTAGGTATAGATGCTAGCATAGCTTTAGAATTTGCTAATAGTGAAGAAGATACTTTAATTGAAATGTATAATGATAAGCAATTCCCTATAGCAGAATATGCCAATTTTAAAGAAAATTGTGGTGATATATTTGCAAAAACAATATAATAAATCCAAAATAGATAAATATATAGATGATAATAAAGAGGTTTATACACTAGCTGATTATAAGCAAATAGCTATTAAAATGAGTAATGGAGATACTGAAAATAAAGCTGTAAAATGGTTTGATAAAAAGATTGAAGAATCAAAAGATGGAGAAAATCAAATAGTAAAAGGTGATAAAAAAAAGATGCTGTGGTTTATAGAATCTTTTGTATGGGAACAAGAAGGCTTATCATGATATTAAAAAAACACAAGCCCCTTAATCATACATACTTAAAAAAGGCTTGTGTTTTTTCTTAAACTCTTTTATTTTATTAGGGTTTTATTTTTATCCCATTTTCTTTGATATTTCAAACTTCTATAAGCACCAATACATTCCAAATTAAACAAAACTAAGCTAGAACAATCCCAACCATATAGGTTATATTCCCATTTTTTCAATGGTAATCTTAATTCTCTAATACCACTTTCTGTAAGATAAATACCATCATAATCTTTAGCAATTTCTTCATAATTAGGATAAGTAAAAGCTTTAGGCAAATAATCTTTGTGGGAATATCCAAAACTTTCAAAAGGGTTTACTTCTGTATAATTTTTTATTAATATTACTAAATCTTCTTGCTTATCTAAAGTATAAATATTTGCATTATTTTCTAAGTTGAACAAAATAAAATCTTCGCTTAAGCCATCAAAGCTATTTTGAATACACCACCTTTCCCATGAACAAATATATTTATCATCATTTATTATAGGTGATGCCCACAAACCGCCAATAGGTTTATTTGAGCAAGGCTGATTTTTTATTTCATCAAATTTTTCTTTATCAAGTTCACCTATACCAAAAGATAAGAAATGTTCTTTGCTGTGAAAATCATACATTAGATACCCCCTATTCTTTATTTAAGTCTAGTAAAAGTTCATTGCTTACTTCGTATAGATGAAAACAGTTTTGGTGCATATTAACATATTCTTTTTTAGGTGGTAAAAACATTACACAATCTTTATCTTCTCTTAATATCTCATATCTTGCCTTTTTAATTTCTTCCCAATGCGGATAGCGTTCAGGGTGGGATATAGATAGATGTGTATTTTTAAACTCATTACTTACCAAAATAGTGCAACCAGTATCAGTATTATATACGTCTGCATATACGCCATCTAATTCTATTTTATTAACTTTTGTTATCTCCAAAATAAAGCCCCCTTTTTTAAATATCAATCAAGTATAGCTTCATCACAAAATAAGATTCTATCAGGTATATCAAGTATTTTTGCAATAGATTTTCTATTTCTTTCATTCGGCAAAGCGCCATCATAAACCCATCTTTGAACTATTCTATCGCTTACATCTAGCTTTTGTGCAAATTGTGATAGCTTAATATCTTTAGCAAAAAGCGCACCATATAAAAACATATTTTTAACACTCCACTTTTGAGTTTTTAAAGTGAAACGCTTTTTTCTTTTACCAGCGTGATTTTTTATTGATACATCTTGCTTATTTGTAACTTCTATATCTAGTTCCCAGCATTTATGCCTGATTGATGCAGGTTTTCTTTTCATCTTTCTAGCTATTTGATTATAGCTTAAGCCTTCTTTTGCTAGTTTTTTTAATTGAGCCACCATTTCATCACTATAAACTAAGCCACTATTATCAGTATTATATTTAGCCATAATTAAACAGCCCCTTTAAATCTTTACTCTAACTGTCATGCTATCAATAAAATCTTCATCAGAAACCTTACCAACAAAAGTATCATCATTTTCTTTGATAATATCTCTAATAACTATACCTTTTTTTATATAATCAAGCCACTCTGTTTTATCCATTTCTATTAGATATGCACCCATATTATATATACCCCCTGTTTTAGTGATTATATTCAATATCAAATACCCTTAAATAGTTTATTTTTGGTGTAATAACTAATCTACAAAAGTATTCTTTGCTCTTTATCCTAGAAAATCTTCTATGGCAAATATAGCCAGCATTATTTTTCATTTGAGATACTTTCAAATTATCATTATCATACAAGTAATCTTTATCTTGTTTGCTAGGTTTTATTTCAATTATATTACTGCCAAATTCTATTGTAACAAAAGAAGGCTCTTTAATTGCTTGATAAGCACGTTCCAACATAAAAAGGTTTTTGTTGTAGCCCCTAAGCTGTTCACTTATTCTTATATACATTTAGCCAGCCACCTTAATTTGTATTATAAAAATTTTTCTAAAACAGTTACTTCATCACGCCCAACCCATCTTTTAGCTTTAAGCCTATATTGAAAATAAGCTTTAGGTTCTCTAATAGTTTGAATCATTCTAATATCCCACAAATAGCCCTTTTCACCATCTATTTCAACTAAATCACCAACCTCTAAATCACTAACAGCCTGTGCATACTGATATTTCATTTTTACTAAGCCCCTTTATAGTTATTTAAATCTATTTTGAGAACTTCTATTATATGATTGTCTATGTATTGAGATAGTGCAAGCACTCTTTTTGACTTAAACCCTTCTTTAATAACAACATCATTAAGCCTTACTTTTAAAAACTCAATATCTTCTTCAATTATATCAACAATAGAATCGCCCATCTACCTTCTCCTTTAATATTTTTTTTAATTAATATTTATTTTTTAAGCGTTTCATAAACTCACTTACATTTTCTTCATTATATTTTTGCTTTTGTTTTTTCTTTTTAGAATCTCTAATATTAAAATCTCTAAAAGATTTAAGAAAGCCTTCTAACTCTGCGCCTGTTAGTTGCTCTTTCATACTATTAATCATTTCTTCATCATTAAGCAAATCATCAAATAATTCAGAAGTTTGGTCTTTGTGTATATTTATCAACTCGCTAATCAAAATATCCAATTCAAAAGGATTGATACTATCACACATAATTTTAAACCCGTTATTTTTTTTAGCTACTATCATAAACCCATCACCTGTCATTACTTCTTTTCTTCCACAATCATCACAGTAATATTTTACCTTTTTCATGATATACAAACCCTTCCATTTTTTATTTTCTAACAAGATGTAAGCAACCAGCTTAAAAAAACACGATATTTCCTATAATGCATAATTTATGCAATAAAATGCTTACAAATCGTTAAAATGGTTCTTCTTAGCAAGAATTATTGATAAAAACTACGCAAAACAAACCTTTTGCGCATATACTACATTTTTCTGCAATTTTCTTGCTAAATATTCTCTTTTTCTCTTATCATTGCCTTTACTTTCTCAATTTCTTCTTCTCTAGGCTTTATATTGCTTTTAATGTATTTAAATTTCAAATAAACCCTATTTGCAAAATAAATGTTAGTTATTGCTAAAGATAAGTAAAAAAATCCTGATAGTATCGAATTGCTCAAAAATTCATTAATTGCTACAATACTTACAAAAAATATAACTAATGCAGAAAAGCCCAAACTTATATAAGTATTTCTAACAGAATTTTTTGCCCCTTCATTAATTTCTTCCAACATCTTCAACCTATCTTCTAAATTAGTAATCTCATATTTTTCTAATTTATTCACCCCCCATTATTACCATCTTTTATTTCTCTTAATTTTTTAATTCTACTAATCTCTTTTTCTCTAGGCTCTATGTTTTCTATTATAGATTTTCTTTCCAAATAAAGTTTAACCCCATAATAAGTGTTTAGTATTGTTACAAATAAGAAAAAAACTCCTGTTATTAATGAACTATCTTTAAAACTTATTATTGAAGTAAAAACTGTAACAGGTGTAACTATAGTTGATAGCAAAATACAATAAAAAGTTTTCTTTGATACTTCTTTTGCTCTTTCATTTAATTGTATCAAAACTTTTAATCTATCATCTAAATTATCCACATTAAACAAATCATCAATTCTTTTAATTTCTTATTCCCCCTTATTATTCTTCCAAGGCTCAAGAAACTTATTTAAATCTACAATTAAACACCTTACTTCATCATTCCAATTTGCAATGTATCTTTTAGTATCACTAGAAATCATAGTTTCTAATCTACTTATAACAGTAGGCGCACTAAAAAAACGTGCATTACTACCGCTGTTTTGCTTACTAGGTTTATTTAATACTATACTACCATTTATTGAGTCTTCTAGCGGTTTAATAGCTAGTAAGCCTTTAAAAATATCTATTCCAACTTGTACTGCAATAAATTCTTTTGCATTTATATTTCTATGTATTAGGCGCATTGCATCTGAATTAATATAAAAGTTTGTAGTTTTAAGTGGTGATATAGTTACAAAGGGAAAACCGCTTTTTAAACCTTTACCGTTTTCTATCCATTCAAAATTGTACTTTGTAGGTTCATCACCTTCCCAATCAAATTTAAAATCATCTAGTTTTTTAACTTCCATTATATAATTCATTACCCCCCTTAAAGTATTTCTATTAGTTTTTCTCTTTTAAATCTACTACTAAACATTCATACTTAGTATTAAATTTAGCCTTGTATCTATTACCATCATCTTCTGTATTTAAAAATGGTTCTATAGTTTCATATAATGTATTAGAGGTAAAACATTTAGAATTAGACTTGCTACCGCCTTTACTTAGCTTATAAGTTTTGCCATTTATATCATCACCTAAATAGGGTTTAATTGCTAGCATCTTTTTTTCTTTATCTAAGCCTACCTTTATATATGTAATATCATCTTCCTTAAAGTTATATTCTAATAATTCCATAGCTATTGATGATAAATAAAACCTATTGTTGCCATTTGTGTTATTTATAGACAAAAAGGCTTGTCCTGTTTGACAACTATTTTTATAGTCTTTAACCCAATCAAATTGATAACTCAATTAAAAACCCCCCACTTGTATTAATTTTTTAGCTTATACATACTATTTCTTTAATTGTTGTATTATTCCTGCTTAAATTTTTACTTTTTGTTAGTTTTTTTTCATAGTTGTTACTTCTTTACTATATCTTTGATTAATTACTTCCATTTCACATTTTATCTTATTTAGTCTAATCTCTATATCTTTTGTTTTTAATTGTTCCATTCCCCTATAACTTGCAAAACCCTGCCATTTTTCAATTAATTGTTCTATTCTTTTTATATCTTTTAATGCATCTGTATCTTCAAAAACTTTGTATGGTTTAGGCTCTAAATTCTCATAACCGCCTACGCTTTGAGGACAAATATCTTCTCTGCCTTTATTGCAACCACCAAATATATCTTCATATTCACAAAAAGCACTATAACACATAATAACAACCCCTTAATATTAATTATCATTTCCCTCTTGTATTTACATTTTATCATACTTCTTGTAAGAATATCAAGCAAATAATAATGGTATATTATACTATATGTTAATGTGCTTTTATCTTTAATCTTACTTTTTTACTTGCTCTTTTTAATATCCTGCATACATAGCTTTGAGTAATATTTATTTCTTTTGCTATTTCCCTCTGATTCTTATTTTCAAAAAAAGATTTAATGAAAATTATTTTTTCTCTATCAGTTAACTCTTTTTCAATTATTTCTTTTACGCTTATCATATCATCAACAATAATAGTTTTATCATCTACTTCTAATTTTTCAATTAAATCTCTATGATAAACTTCAACGCCAGTATCATCATAACTAATAAGCATATCTGTAAAAGTATTGCATCTTTGCTGTAACTTAGATTCACTTTTTCTTAATTCCATTTTAATTTCATTATCAATACATACACTTGCAAAAGTTATAAATTTTAACCCTCTGCTAAAGTCAAAATTAACACCAGCTTTAGTAATGCCAACATAACATAATTGTAAAAGTTCTTCATTGTCTAAGCTAGTATTAAGGGTTTTCCATTTATTAAGTTTGAAGTATATAAAATTATAATTATCTTCAATCAATTTTTTTCTTCTTTCATTCATACTAACTTACACTTGCTTTTTTTATTTTCTTTTAGCTTATGGTTTTTGCAGTATTTTACAAATATCTCTTTATCTCTTAAAGTTCTAGGACAATAGCCTAAAGTTAATATATCTTTATCTTCTAGCCCTTTCATTATATCTATCATATTAATTATCATATCTACATTGCCCCTTCTTTGTATAATTTCTTAGTGCTTAAACCGCCCCTTTTAACCGCTTCTGATTTATTGGTTTTTATAATATCTTTAACTTTTAGATATAAATTGTAGTCTATATTTTTAAGCTTTTTTGTTACATCTACATGTATTTGAGTTTTGCCAACGGGAAAGGCTTTTTCTGCTTGCCTTAAAGTGCATTTATTTTCTATAATATAGTTTGCTTCTTCAATTATTCTTTTTTCTATATAAATTTCTGCTTGCTCTTTATTCATAATTAAACCAACCACCCTATTTTAGAAAATATATTTTAATAAGAAAATAAAAAAAGCAAGCTTTTAATTAAAAAAGATTGCTCTTTGCAGGTATCTATTTTTTTATCTAAAATTATTTTTCATATTCTAGCATATCATTATTTTTATCAACATATTTTTTCAAGCCAACTACAACAGCATTTGCATACTTATGCCAGTTATCTAATAGATTTTCTCTATCATCTTTTCTATCAATAAAACCATATTCTATTATTAAAGCCTGTGTTTTATCTAAAGTATTTCTATTAATAAAGAAATAATCTTTGCCACTTAAATTAGGGTGTCCTACCGTATAAATACGCCTTCTTCTCTGCCCTTTTTCTACTATACTATCAAGTAACATATCAGCAAGTACACCATCATCACGTTTTGAATATATTATCTCTGCACCTTCGCCACCGCCTGCATTTATATGGTTGCTTAATACAAAGTGTGGCTTAAAATTATTTATTCTTTTTATTCTTTCTTTAGCCCTTAAAGTTTCATCACCGTATCTAGTTAATACTACTGAAAAGTTTAGCTTTTTTAACTCTTTTAGCTGTAGATGTGATATTTTTAAAGCAAGTTCTTTTTCTTTTACATCACCATAACTAGCGCCATCATCTATGCCACCATGCCCAGCATCAATTACTACTCTAGGTTTACTCATAATTAAATATAAACCCCCTTTAATTATTATTTTGCTCTAATGCTAAAAAATCAGTAACATCACCTTGCCCATATGCTAAATTACTTATTACTACTGTATTAGGGTCAATATCTGTACCTACAATGGTTGCGCCTAAATTCCCTGAAGAATTTCTTGCAATTACTGATAAATGTATTTCATCACCTTCATTTAAAAATCTTATTCTAGTAAAAGCCTGCGCTATAGTACCGCCTACACCGCTTCTATGTACTTGGTCTCTTTCAACCTCTGTACCATTTAAAAACATGCTAACCTCTAAAGCGCTATCACCTGCAACCCCTGAAAAGTGTCGCATATAATATTGAATTAGATATAAACCACTTTTATTTATAGTAATTATTGTGTTGTCAACACCTAAATTAAAAAAATTATTATTATCAAATAAAACTTCGCCCCACTCAATTATAACATTTGCATTTTGTGGTGTATCTATAGATGAAGTAATTCTTGCCTTGCCAGTTTCAGGCAAATTGTGGTATATTCTCAAAGCATCAAAACTAGTATGGTGGCTTATATCTCTTGTATCTTCTATATCTTGTTGTACTATACTAACGGTTTCTAGTTGTTCAACATATACATTAGCCAGCCCTATTTCATATACTAAATTATTTTGAGTTAATAAAGGCGGTTCAGGCTCAATAGCAGGCACGCCTTCAACTACATCAATAACTACTGCCCTTACCCCTGTATTTCTATCCATTCTAGCAACTATAGTATCTATTCTATCATTATTACCATCACCATCACTTATTGTAATATTTTCAGGGTTTTCTCTAACTCTAAAAAACCTACCTTGTACCCACCCTGTGCCTAGCTGTACATCAACACTCATGCCAGCCCCTGCCAATACCTCTAATTCATCTTCAACGCCTGCGCAAATACCATTAAGGCTTAATACATTTAAACTTCTGCTAAACTGTGTAGCACTATATACCCTATCGCCATCTATGCTTTCAAAAAATTTGCTTTCTACTACCATTTTTTTAAAAGCCCCCTTCTGCTCTAAATTCTTTCTCTATCATCATCACCATATTCTAAGTCTGACCTACTTTTTATTGTTGGATATATTTCGCCTAATTGTATTTTTATTATAGGTTCACCAACCCCCGTATTTAATTCAACAGTAACCCCTACTATCTGTACATTTAAATCTAAGTTCCATTTAGTATTTCTAACTTTAACAATATTACCTATATCCCAATTTCTTCTATATTCTAAATTGACAGCTTCATTATAATCAATTTCTATAATATTTTCTCTTTGCCTTCTTCTTAAATAACTTCTGCCCCTACTTAATAAAGCACCTTCTTCTTCTAAATTACCAGCATCTAAAAAATCTTCTTTTCTTTCAAAGCCAGCAGGTTCTTCTTCTTCTAAAAATGCTTTTTCAATTATTCTTAAATTGCCTTCGCCTTCACCGCCTGCATAAACTAAACTTTTTGCCCCCAACTCTTTTTGTAAAAAACTTTGCGCTGTAGCAGTTTCAATTTCTACATCAAATATTATATTATCACTTACATCAATAGTTTCTATAATATCAAATATAAAAATATTAAAATCTATATCATAGAAAGTTTCCCAGCCTATAGCGCCAGCCCTGCTTATTTCTTGTAAAGTATCTTCTAACTTTTGAAATCTGCCTTTATATGTTACAAAATCGCCACGCCCTAAATTAGGTGCAGTTGTTAGCCTAGGTATTCTTCTAGGCTCACTTGTATTTTCACCGCCATTATAATCAAGATAATGTTTCATCACTTGCTCTGCGCTACCTTCTTGATTATCAAAAGCCCATGCATCTATTATCTGATTTTCATTTTCTTCTTGTGGTGGTTTTGGTGGTAGTATTAAATCATCATTATTAATAGGTGGTAAAATTATTCTATCTTCAAAAATACCACCAAATTGCCTACCACTTATACTTAATATTTCACCTTCCCTACCAGTATCATCTACTTCTAATTGTTTTTGCTCTATTTGATACAATAAATTATTAAATCCTAATTCTGTAGGCAAAATAAATAAGCCAATTTCTAAAAAGTCTGAAATATATTGGTTTTGATTTATCTGTAACTCAAAAGCACCATGTGTATAAAACTGCCTTGAATAAGCAAAGCTTTCATAGTTTTCAATTTCTCCAACTAAATTACCTTCGCTATCTATAATTAAAGCCATTTAAACACCTGCCTTTAAACCTGTATAATATATAACCGCACTACCACCATCTATTGTATCAAAAAGTAAATCAACATCATTTAAGCCTTCTATAAACTTCCAAAAATCTCTATATATCAAAGTTACTGTATTTATAGCATTTCTTCTTTCTCCTGTATTAACATTAACTATCTCAACCCTTTTTTCACCATATCCTGTATAAATTTCTATATATTCATCTTCTAAAATTAAAGCATCTAAATTTAATATTTCGCCTGTAGTATTGTTTATTATTGAAAAACCATCTACATAGCCATAAACCTGTAATAAAAAAGGTATAGGTATATCAGTATCTATATCAAAAATTTCTGTAACATTACCTGATACAAACTCTAAAGGAAACTCTAAAGTATCTTCAAATAAAGCAGGTATATTTACCATTTCAAAATCAAACTCAACTTCTTCTGTTTTTTTAAAATAAGGGTTTGGTGCTAAAAATTCTATATCTACATCAACAACATTACCCCTAATAGTAACATAAGATAAACTAGGTGATTCAATAGGTGTAACATTTATTTCTAAAGTTTCTTCTCCTGCTCTATGATATTCTAAAATACCTAATTCGCCTATTTTATGAAAATCTACATCTTTATCTAATTTTAAATATAGTTCTTCTATTAACTCATTTATCTCTGCTATAGAGTTTTTATTTAATCTTAAGTTTATAACAATATTTCTCATATCAACATTATTATTAAGATATTTTACCCCTTTTCTAAAAGGTATTTTTTTTGTAAGTGGTGTTACCTGTGTGCTAGCTAAACCATTAAAATCAACTAAATTAAAATCAGTATTAGCCCTAAAGGTTATGCCATCTTCTTTATCCTTTGTAGGATAAAATACAAAATAATTACACATGAAAAACAACCCCTTTAAATCAAATTATGCTTAATTATCTATGGAGTACCTACTATTGTAAGTTCTGCGCTAAATTCTGATTCATTATTAACAGCACTTATAAGCCTATCTACTCTAGGCGCACTTGCACCATCTAAGCCTGCACCAAATAAATCAAAGTTTCTAACACTATCTACTTGATTCCAAAAACCCCCTACACCATTCCAATAACCGCTAGCTATATGATTAGTTTCTATTTCAAAAAGCCAATTTATAGGTTCATCTTCGCCATCTTCCCACCATTTAGCCTTGTACTCATTGCCTTCTAGTCTTAACCTTAGCCAATAATAAGTGTCAACTTGCCAGTTATATTCTATTTCACCACCTGTAAATAAGGTATAATCTATATCTTCTTGCGCTAAATAATAACCGCATCTTATATAGCCAACATTATTTGCTTCATACATATCTAAAAAATACCCGTTTACATCTCTTTGTGCATAGTTAAAACTACGCTGTGTACCGCTCATTCTAGCTAGCAATCTGTTTTGTGTGCCTGCTCTATCACTTGTTTTAACCCTTGTAACTAACTCTATATCATTAATATTATTAATTAAATTCCAACTTAACATAGCAAGCACGCTAGAAATAGGGTTTGTATTTTCTAAAGTATTATCGCCTAATTCTTCTTGTTCATCAACTGTAAGCCAGCTAGCATATTCAGTTTCATTATGAATACTTTCAAGCCTAGGTGTCCACTCAAAAGGCGTTTCATTAACTTCATATTCACTAAAATCAGTAAACAGCCTTCCGCTAGCAGGTAATATAAAAAGATTGGAATTATTTAAATTGCTTGTATTAAAAGAAATACCTCTAGCTTTTTTTCTTAGCATTAAATTAGTATCTAACAAGCTTTCATTTTCAAATATAGTTATATTCGTGAATAATGGTGAAACTTGCCATTCAGGGTTTGGTGCAAAAAATTCTATATCAATATTAACAACATTACCCCTAGTTGATGCATTGGTAAAAACAGGCGAATTTATAGCCATTGCATCAATTTGCAATGTTCTTTTGTTTTGCCTAAAATAAAATAATGTACCTAAATTAGGTATATTAAATTCTCTATCAGGTATAGCAACACAAGCTTTTGCTAAATCTTGTTTTAACCTATTAATAACGCTTATATCTTTATCAATTAAAAAGGCTTGAATACTTATTAGCCTACCGCTAATTTCAGCATCTAGAAAGCGTTCTCCATGTTGTAGCAAGCCTTTATAGGTTTGTGCCTGTGCAACATTACTAAGCGCACCTGTATAATCTCTAAGCCTGTAGTCGCTAGTTTGTGAAAATTCTATATCATCAACATTTTCATCAGCACTACGCCATATAAAAAAATTAGCCATTTTTTCACCTGCCTTACCTTACTATTCTACCATCTTCAATATCCCAATTAACCGCAAATTCTCTAAACTTGCGCCTAGTAACCCTAACTATATCTTCGGGTCTAGTTATCGCTTCTATTCTTTGATTAAAATTAACAACTCTGCCACCGCCACCATTCATGCCATTTAATCCAGCACCATTAAGTATAGCACCATTACCATTGCCAATACCTATTTGTGCGCCATCTAGCCTGCCTAAGCTTGTAGTCATAGCGCTTACATTTCTTCTTAAGGCAGAAGATGCTTCACTACTAGTTTCAGCCATTCTATTAAATGCCCTACTTATAAAATCATCACTTTTTAGCCCTAAAAACTCTCTTCCTTGATTTGCCAATTTAGATAAGCCTGAACCAAAATCTTTAAAAGGCTGTGTTAGTGCGCTAATTCTTTTTGTTACCTGTTCTGACATAGACTTAAATATTCTCTCTACGGTTCTGCCTAATTCAGTTACCGTTTCAATAATAGGCTTTACATGTTTATCAAAAATACCTTCTACTGAATCCCATATTGTTTGTGCAGTACTTTCCATAAACTCTAATATTACCTTAACAGCATTTACCGACTTATCAAAATCAGCAACTATTTCTTGCCATATACCTGCAAAAAATGAAACTATGCCTTGCCAAACATCACTAGTAAATTTTTCAATACTACTCCAAGTTTCAGTAATAAATTCATCAACTGCCTGCATAGATGTGGTTATAATTTCTATTAAATCCACGCCAAAAATACCGCCTATAAAAGCCAGCAATGCCCTTAACATATTGTGTACAAAATCATCAAAGTGTGCAAATAAGCTTTCAGCCAATTCCCAAGCACCTGCAAAATCACCTTGTATTATTGCCAGTATTATTTCAACGCCATCAAGTATTGCATTAACATAAGAATAAAAAGCTTCACTAAGTGGTGCAACCGCATCTATAACACCTTGAAATACTCTTAATACAACTGTTAAAAAGCTTTCTAATGTTAACATTAAGCTATCAAAAACAGGCTGTAAAACTTGTAATACACTATCTATTATAGGCTTTATTCTATCAAAAATAGGCTCTAAGCCAGCAATAAACTTACCGCCTTCTTCTAATAAGGTGTTCATTAAAGCACTAAATTCTTTATAAAAAGCCGATAAAATAGGCTCTATTTTTTGCCATACACTATTTATTACACCTAAAACACTATTAAATACTTCTATAGCTATTGCTCTAAATTCTTCATTAGTTGCTATTAAAATAGCAATAGCGCCTATAAGTAAAAATACAACGCCAGCAGGTGATGCAAGCAAACCTATTATTTTGGTTACTTTAGCTATTATTGGTGCAACTTTAGTAAAAGCATCAATTAATTTGCCAGCTATCAAAAGTACGGGTCCAATAGATGCAAGTAAAGCACCAAAAGCTATAACCATAGACATAGTAGTTTCATCTAATTCTCCAACCCATTTTGCCATAGCAATCATAGAATCTATTACCGTACTTATTGCAGGCTCTACTATTTCAAAAAAGCTTATGCCAACATCTTGTAAGGTGGCTAATAAAACTTTCAAATCTGCATTTAAAGTATCTCGCATAACTTCTGCCATAGATTTAGTGTGACCTTCACTATTTATTAAACTTAGCGTATATTCATCTAGTTCATCAGCGCCAGCATCTAATACTTGTAGCATTGCACCCATAGCATTTTGCCCAAATAATATTTGAGCGTGGCTTGCCTTTTGCGCCCCTGTCATATCTTCTGTGGCGCTTTCCCATTGCCTTGTTAACTCATTAATGCCTACAAACTCACCGCTTGCATCTTCTAAATCTAAGCCTAATGTTTTAATAGTTTCTTGCATAGCATCTGTGGGAGCAACCATTCTTGTCATAGCAGTACCTAACAGCCTTCCAGCCCTTGATGCCTTAATACCTGAATCTGCCATAACTGCAATAGCAGTAGCAGTTTCTTCCATACCTATGCCTAAAGTTGATGCTATTGGTGCAGAATAGGACATTGCTTCCCCTAAGCCTGCTACATCTATATTTGCAGTTGCACTAGTTTTAGCTAATATATCTGCTACTCTGCCTGCTTCTTCTGCTTCTAAGCTAAAACCTGCCATAATATCACTAGTAATCCTAGCACTCTCTGCTAAACTCATATTATCAGCTGTAGCCAAATCTAAAACATGTGTAAGTGCAGTCATTTGCTCTGTAGCGCTCCAACCTGCCCTACTCATAAACTCCATACCGCCTGCAACTTGTTCAGCACTAAACTCTGTTTCTATACCAAGCCTTCGTGCTTCATCTGTAAGTGCTTCAAATTCATCTGCTGTAGCACCTGATACCGCTTGTACTACTGCCATTTGTTCTTGAAAATCAGCACCTGATTTTATAGCCATTGTAGCCATACCTACTAAAGGCAAAGTTAAACCCTTAGTAAGTGTTTTGCCAGTTTGTGTAGCACTTTTACCTACACTTTCTAAACCACCAGCAACACCGCCCATGTTCTTTTCAAAATCTGCAATATCAGCGCCTACACGAACTAATAAAGATGCAACTGCCAATCGCTTCACCCCCGTTAATAAAAAAAAAGATAAAAAACCCTTTTATTATGCAAAAGAGTTTCTATCTTTTTTACTTAACTTTTTATTCTTGTTTTTGCGCTTTTGTTTTTTTTCTTCTTCTTCCATTCTCTTAGCTTTTATATCAAAATATATTTGCCATTCGCTTAATCTGTAACTACTCATTTGTAAAACTTCTTCAACTGATTTACCAAGAGTTTCTGCTAATTGAAAATAAAAGAAATACTCATGGTTTTCATTTAGTTTTTTTCTATTTCGCCCATTTCTTTAACAGTAATACCTGATAGTTCCATTGCTTTTTTCGCTATTTCCTCTAGCGCTTCCCCTGATTTTTTATTTAGCGCATCTCTATCAGCCATTTTAAATATCTTTTCTCTTGTTTTAGGGTTATAAGCTGTAGCTATAATTAGTTCAGGATAAGCTTTGCCTATATCTACTTGCTTTGTTTTAGGGTTTATATTATTAGTTAATACACTATTTCTTGCTTCTCCTGTAAGCCCTCTAACTAGAATATCAACACCCCAACTGTCAATAGTAATTATTTCCTCCCTAATATCCTTACTACTTAATATAGTTTGTCTTAAATCCATTGCATTATTTTCTTCGCCTTGTTTAACTTTTTTATCAACCATTATTTTTTATACCCCTTTTGTTTTATATTTTTTAAAGTAATATCAGCCAAAAGCTACACATAATCTTTCTTTGTCTGTAGTACTTTCAAAGTCTATTTCAGTTTCAACCAAATCTTCAACATCAGCGCTAGTTTCTCTACTTTCTAATAATGCCCTTACTCTAATATGATAATCTTCATTTTCATCAACAAAAAATTCTATAACTGTAGCAATATCATCAACTAATAAATCAAAGAAAAACTCATAATTTAGTTCTTCAAATTTAGAAATACCACCACTTGCTTCCTTTAAAGTTTGTTCTCTTTTAATAAAAGTATTACCAAAAGTATTAGCTTCTGCATTTTCAGCGCTTAAATCTATTGCAAATTCAAAAGCCTGTCCTACAACAATGCTAGGCAAATAGAATATATCAGCTGTAATATTTCTAACTTCTGCTGTGTCAAAGGATATTAGCCCTTGCAAGCGGTTTAAAGTGTATTCTTGTTCATCTACTTCTATAGCATCATCATATACAACAATATCTGCAAAAGCGTGCCAAATATCTTTATCTACATCATCAATAAAATAATTTAAATCATCAGTAGTGCTAAAGCTTTCACCTTCGCTTAAAATAGATTCGCCTGTAGCCTTTATCATTGCCCTTTTACCAGCTAATGCCAATAAAGCCACCCCCTTATAAATAAAAAAAATATAGCTAGCCATATATTATATATAAGCTAGCTAATATAAGCCTTTATTATTTTTTAAACAACTATTTCAACTGCGCCTGTGCCTTCTAAGTCAATACTCAATTCAATAGCATCTTCAACAGTTGCATCAATTTCAAAACTAGCCACTCTTACCTGCTGTTTAAAGCCTTCGCCAGTATTTTTATCTATAATGTATCTAACATATAAATCTTCATCATTTAGCCAGCTATCCCTTATAAGTATTTGTCCAAGAGTATCAGCAGGGTTATAAAAGCCTGATAAATCAAAAGTATTATCTTTCAACCCCTGTATTCTTTGAATAAATTCACTACAAAAGGCTGTAACCTCAATATTTTCAGCTTCTAAGCCTATAGATGCTTCATTTAAATCAGCTACAATATTATAAACAGTATCATCACTAGAAACTTCTATATTTACATTCTTACCTTTTAATGCTCCACTCATTTTTTAAACCCCCCTATTCTTCAAGTTCTTCTTCTTTATACTCATAACCGCAAAGCTTGCAAACCCAATGCTCTTTACCACCCATAACAGTATAATTTTTCCTATTATTTGCAGGGTGGTTGCAGTTTTCTTGTATTTCTTCTTCGCTCAAATCATTTTTTTCCAAAAGAAAAAACAGGCTTTGTATCTGCGCCTGCATAGATAGAACAATGTTATATATTATTAGCTTTTCATTATCTTCCATTTTTTTATTTACTCCTTTTCTTGAACTATGCAAACAAAGTCTAAAATATAGTGCCTGTAAACACTAGGATTATTAGTTTCTCTATCAAAATTACCGTTTTCATATCTTAAGTAAACTGTGTGTAAATCATCTACTTCAATATTTGTATAGTCTAACAGCTGTTTTATTCTTGCGCCTATTTGATTAATTTCTTTATTACCTTTGTATTGGGAAAATACATGTAAAGTAAAATCTATTTGCCTGCCCAGCTTATCAAAAGTATGGAAATTAGTGTCGCTAAAATCACCAAAAACTATATAAGGGAAAGGGTGTTTTGCTTTAATATCATCAAATACACCCTTTGTGTTATTTCTTATATAATTATCGTTTCTTAATATGTTATATACTTTTTCTTGTACTAAACCCATAGCTTCATGTATTGCTATCATTCACCTAGCCCCCTTAAAATACGCTTTAAGCCTTCTGTGTAGCTATCTCTTTCGCCCATAAAGGCAGGTTTTAGATATGGTTGCGGTTTTGTGCCACGCCTATATATATTAATAGCTATAGCCCATTCAGCGCCAGCCATACCCTTTCTTCTAGCCCAACCAGCTAAAGCATCAGGTGGTGGGAAATGCCCTCTAGGTAAACCATATTCTATAGCAGGCGCATATACTTCTTGATTAAATATTTCTGTGCTTAAATCAGCTGACCTAATTTGTATATCTTCCCTTAAAGAACCTAAATCAACAGACACTTTACCCCTAGCACTTGATTGTATAGCCCTACCTGTTTTTTCGTTTAATACTTCTACTTCACGCCTTGCGCTTACTTTTATTTCTTCAAATATTCTTTTTGCATCTTCTATGCCTTCAACTCTTATAGTACTAGTAGCCATAAAAAAACCCCCTTATTTTTAGAGGTTATACTATCTGCTATAATAATCTAATTTCTAAATCTTCAACTGCAAACCTTGCTGTATCACCTTGCTCTATTGTTTTTGGTATTACCAGTTCACCCCAGCCCATGAAAACACCTGCATCATCTGCTATTATAAAATGTGTTACTGTACCCCATGTAGCTGTAGCTTCTGGAAAGGTTATCTCTATAGCATTTTCTTTTATTGTAATACCCTCTGCTGTAGCGCCATCTTGTGTAACAGCTACATTCCAAGTTACTAAATCATTATCTTCTGTTACTCTAGCATAACCATCAACGCCATCAGGTTCAGTAATATTTGTACCATCATCATTAGGTGCTGTAGTAGATAAACCAAATTCCAATGCAGTTGGTGCAGTATAGTTTTGCGCACCAAAAACTTCATCTAATAAATCTTCTCTTAAACTATTTCCAAAACTCATTAAACATACCCCCTTCTAAATTTCAATAACTTCAATTTCATCATGTTGTCTTAGCCCAGCAGTAACATTAGAAAATCCTATCCAGCCACCCCCTGTAATTTCAGTATCAGTAGCTTCAACAGTCCAATTAACAGGCTCACTATCGCCAACTTCCCATATTTTGCCTTGTAATGTACTGCCATTTACTCTAAATCTTAAATTGTAAAAAGTATTTGCAAACCATTCAAAGTTTTCTATATCTAAATTTAGAAAACTACCGTTTAAATACCGCCTTATAACTAGCCTTTTAACACCGCCAAATATATCAGCTTGCAAAATATAAGAATTTTCATTGCCAGCTGTGCCACTTGCTCTAACAGCCAAGCCAAGTTGTATGCCAGTTTCATTTTCTGTTCTACTTTGTGCAAATATATCAACATTAACTAAATCATCTACCTCATTCCAACTTAAAAGCCTTCTATCAGTAGCAAAACTTTCATGCTCTAAAACATTTCTGCCAGCAAATTGTACTACTTGCCAGTTTGAATTAGTTGTTACCCATCTTTGTTGCCAATCAGCAGGCTCAAAATTTAGTTCATATTCTTCAAAATCAGAAAAATGTGGTGGTGGTACAGGTACATCAGGTGCAGTAGCGCCATCAATGCCAACACCTATTATATCCCACATTCTATCGCCTGCCCCTGTAAAGTTACCAACACCAATGCCACCGCTAGCAATATCATTATCAGTAGCGCTTATTTGCCAACCAACAGGCTCTGCATCATTTTCATGCCACAATTTAGCCATTATATTATTACCATCTGCTCTTAATCTAACATAAAACCATTCATTAAATTCCCATACAGGCTCAACATAAAAACCTGCTAGCCCTGTAGGTGTGCCATTAACTGTTTTGTATAACTCAAAGGCTTTATAATCGCCATAACTTTGTAGCCATGTAAAATAGGCTGTTTCATTACCAGCACTACCACTACCCCTAACTACTGCAAAAGAACTTTCGCCATCACCTTGCGAATTAACTAACATTAATAATTCCATATCATCAGTATCAGCAATTTTATCCCATCTTATAAACCTATAAGCACCGCCAGCACTATCATTAAATAATACTTTATCACCTTGCCTGCCTATTTCTTCCCTTACTTCCCATATAGCATTACCAGCCCACATATTAGTAAAGTCAAAAGGAAACTGATTTAAAGGGTATTGCCTAAAGCTATTAAAAAATCTATTGAATACTTCAACTATAGTCAAATCAGCTAAAGTAAGGCTGTTTTCTTCAACTTCACTATTTATTAATCTATCTACTTTTATTAATGCATTTATATCATCTATGCTTTCAATTTCGCTTGTTACGCTATATAAGGCGCTTAATAGTGCTATCTTATCGCTAGCATTTTCTATTTCGCTTTGAATACCTATAAGCGGTTTTAATAGGCTTTCTAATTCGCTTTGATTAACTTTAATACTACTTATATATTTTAATATTTTTAAATTGCCATCAGCTGTATTTATATTCTCAATAAAAGAAGAAATCTTCTTAAATAAAGTTAACAAGCTTAACATTAAACTATTAGATAGTAATTGAGTTTCAATATATTTATCTAAAGTTAAAAAGCTTGTTTTTGCTATAGTATTTAAAAGAGTAACTTTCATATCTTTAAATAGATTTAGCCTGCTTATCTTTTCGCTTTCATTATATATACTAGTTTCTATACCCCTTTGTGCTACTAAATTAGCCTGTTTTTCACTAGCATTTATAACATTAGCCAGCAAGCCTAAATTTAGCCTTAGTTGCCCTGTTTTTTCACTCTCATTTAATAAAAAGCCCTGCAAATTAAATAGCACGCTCATAAATACTATATTTTCGCTGTTTTCTAAGATAAAACCCTCTATTGTTCTTACTAGCTTAATCATAGCTTGCTTTATACTCTCATTATCTAATATAGCTTGAATTTTTCTTTGCCTGCCAGCAATAGCTATATTATCGCTTTGATTTAATATAGTGGTTTGCACTTCAAATATTAAACCAAGCAAGCTTTCTAAATCAGCATTATTTTCCATTAAGCCTACTAATAAGAATACTTCTTCAATAAATAAATCAGCACTTAAAATGCTTTCATTTTCCATTTCAGCAATATAGTTTCTAATTCTTTTTACTTCTGTATCTATATCACTTTCTTCTATCATCAAACCTTCATATTGCTCTAATATAATTAGCAAACTTTCAAGGTTTGTATCATTTATTACTTCGCTTATCATCTTTTTATTTCGTTTGATAATGCTTTCAAGGGTTACATCATTTTCTATATTAGATTCTAAGCCTTTTGATATAGCACTTACCGCTTGAAATAAAGAGAAATTTTCTTTAGTAACTGATAAGCTAATATATTTTTTTAAATCAGCTTGAAAACTTGATGTGTTTTCAATTAATGATAATAAAGCAATAAATAATGATAAGGTTGAACTTGTATCACTCTCATTTTCTATGATAGATTCAAAATTTATATCTAGGCTTAAAGCCACGCTTAAAGCACTATCGCTTATGCTCTCACTATCAAGCCTTATATTTAAAGTTGTAAAAGATTCTAAGCTAGTTTCACTAGTAAGAATTGCTTGTATTTTTTTATTAATACTAGTTTCAGCACTTAAAAAAGAATTAGTTTCTACTTCTGATTTTAAGCCCCTAAGCCTATCTAAATCACCAATTATATTAGTTTCAATATCTACATTACTCATGATAAGCCTATCCACTTTTAAAACAGCATTTTTAAATATTTGATTATCAATATTACCTTCAATTTTCACCTGTAGCCTTATTATAGCTTGATACTTACTATCATTAATCATTTCGCCAGTAAGTAACTGAACTATGCTAATAATACTAGTCAAATCTGTTTGGTGGTTAATAACACCAATACCTAGTTCATCAGGTGGTATAATAGTCAAATCAGCTATACCTTCACTTATATTTACCATTTCTATCAAGAATACAAAATCAGGCTGTATCTCATAAACATGTACTTGTAAATGGTGCGCTTTTCCTTTTTGATAGGAAGGCTCTCTTATATCAGTAACTATAAAAGTAGTACCTTCTGCTATAATTTTATCGTTTCTTTTTACATCTACATCAGGTTCAAAAAATATCCTATATTTCATATCGCCAACTTCTTGCATAGTATTATATCTATCACTAATAGCTACCCCTAATGTAGAAATATTACCCTTTACTTCACTTATTTTTTCATATTTTCTTTTAGTGCCACCCATACTATCATAATTATAAACTGGTCTAAGTATAGTAATATCGCTTAATAATAATTTTTTAAAATTAATATTATCCATTTAAAAACCCTCATTTCAAATTATTATAAGCTTATATCCCCTGTTATCTCTGATATATCTTCTACTATAGTATCTAAATATCTATCATGTTCTACAATTTCTAAATTACCCTTTATATTAACTTCGCTATAAACACTAACTTCATCTACTATTTTTGGTTGTATTTGCTCTAAAGTTACTTCTAAATGGTGTTTCATAAATCTAGGCTCTTTTACACCTTTAACCTCAAAATATTTTTTCTTTGTAAACACCCTATCATTTTTTTGTATATCTATGTTAGGTAACAAAAATAATAGAAATTCAACATCTGCCACTTCTTGCATAGTATTGTATCTTTCACTTTCACTAATACCAGTAATAGAAAGCCTGCCCCTAGTATTAACAATAGTGCTAAATCTTTCAGCATAACCGCCTAAAGAATCTCTGCCTTTTACTATTCGCCTTTGTATAACAACATCATCAATTAATAGCCTAGTAAAATCAGCATTTCTAAACATCTAATTACCCTTTTTATTTTTGCTATATTTTCTGCTTTTATATATATCCATTAAATCTTTTTTAAAGGCAGGTTTAACCCTATCTAAATTTAATATTTGTCGTTTTTTATCACTTCTGCTTATACCGCCTGCATATGGTTTAGCATTTCTTGCTTTTTTGGTATCAGCTGTATCTTTTAGCTTTCTAGCTAATGCAAGATATTTTTCACTTAAATCACTATAGCTTATGCTATAATCACCTATAGTTTGTGATACTAAGCGTGAAAACTTACCAGCTAAAGTTTCAGCTAGCTTGTAAGATGCAAAATAAATATCACCATTTTCTGAATCTAGCATAAATTGTATTTCAGCATCATTTAAAAGCTTATCATCTTCATCAGTATCTTGTATTAAAAACCTTACACTATCTAAAGGTGAATCACTAGGATTACCGCTGTAACTCCAAGACATAAAACCACCGCCTTTTTAGCTTGCTTCTTCCTTTTCATCTTCTTCTTCAACTTTTCTTACCCAACCCATGTTCATTAAAGCCTTCTTATTTTGTGGCTTAAAAAACTTAAAATTCTTTATTTCTTCGCCCCTGTGAATATGCTTTTTGCCTACCTTTAGCTTTTTACTTGCAATATATTTAGTAGCCATAAACTTTTAAACCTCCTTAAATAAGTACCCCGTAACGTGTCATTTTCTAAGTTCTTCCAATAACTGCATTACCTTTTTTTCTGTATCTTTGCTTAATTTAATACTATCTTTATTTTTAATATACCAATTATAAGGGTCTTTTTCACCAGTAATAGCCCAGCCTGCGCCAGCCCAATCAGCAACCATTTCTTTTATATATTTATCGGGAATATTAATCGCTATTGTTACGCCATCTTTATATAAAAGCCAGTATTGCCAATGGTGTTTATTGCGCTTTTGATGCATATTCCATGCAAGTTTAAACTCTGCACTTGCATCTTCTTCACTAAAGAAAAACTTTGCATAAGCCAAAAATTCACTAGGCAAAAGCTTGCTTAAATCATGCACTAAACCCCTAAAAGGTATTCCTAGTTTAAAGCAGTTTAGAAGTACAAAATATTTGTGCTTGATAATATGTATCAGGTTCTTTAAATATTTCAACATAATATTTAAACCCCTTTTCAAAAACTAAATTATAAAAGCAAGCTATTTTTAAACATAAAAAAATAGCCTGCTCTATTTTGATAACAGCCTAGCCTATATTTATTATATTTTTTTTTAGCTTTTACTAGCCAATAGCGTTTTGAAAAAATACGCCTAAATCATCAGCGACTACTTTCATATCCATTGCTAGTTCGCCTTCAATTCTGTCTGCGCCTAATTGCTCCATTCTAAATTGTCTAATTCTATTACCCATAGCCCCTGCGCCTAAGAAACCAGCCCAGCTAAAGGTATAACCTGCGCTAGGTTGTAATATAGAAGGTTGCGGGTTTGCATAAGCTAGTAAAGCGTGTTTGCCAAATACAAAATTCATATCAGCATCAGCGCCAGCATTAGCTACATTTTCTGTACCCCACGCTATTAATACCCTATCTACATCAAACAAGCCTGCTAGTATATCACTAGTAACAACGCCAGTTTGTGTATATTTTATTCTATCTAATATATCAGCGTGATTACTAAGCGCTGTATATACATAAGGTGATAAAACTAGTACATTAGGCTTAAAGCCTGTAAGTTCTGCAACTTCAACACTAGCATCACGAATATCTTCAATAGGTGTACTATCAGCCTGATCCCATTGTTTAAACTCACCTGCTGTAGGTGTGCCAGTAACGCCATCTAGTTCAGTTGCCCAAACACCAGCTGTGAAGTAGCTATTAGCCCATAACTTTTCACGCTTTAATAACATCATTTGTGTTACCCACTCTGTAGCATCTCTATCCATATTGATAACATCATCAGCATTAGCCCTAATTTGGTCATCAACATCTTTATGAATAGCAAAAACATCAGCATAATAAGTAGGTGTGTTATCAAGCTTGTAGCCACCGCCTGCGCTTTCAGTCCCAGGCGCTCTTTTCTTAGCTACATCACGAAACCAATCTTCCCTTAAATATTTATAGTACCTATCACTTTTTTTCTGTACAGGTATGTTTGGAAAAACCTCTGTAGCAATAAAGTTTTCTGCATCTTGCATATATGCAATACTTATTTGTGTTAGAGGTTGATTAACATGTACCTGATTAATAGTAGGATTTGCCATTTGTTTATACCCCCTTTAATTTATCATAAAATCTTATTTGCTTATACTTCTAAGCGTGAAGATTTTAGTAAAACGCTACCAATTTCATCTACACCAGCGCCAACAACCGCTACACCTAAGATGTATTCACCTGCTACCGCTTCTTTTGCTTTACCATCTGCATCAACACTAACAACCGTACCTGCTTCTAATTCTGCGCCAAATACCATTTTTGTTATACCATAAACCATTACGCCTGCATATTGTTCATCATCAGGCTCGCCCTGTAAAACACCAATGCTAAATTCACCATCAGCAGTAGGCAAAGCTATTTGTTCATTTGCATCAATCACCACGCCTAAAAACTGCGCATTACTTAAATCAACACTTGATTCAAAGCTTGCACTTAGAACTTTCATAAAATAAGCCATTTTTTAAATTACCCCCTTTTAAAAGATTACTATTTTTAAATCATCAAGCTACTTTTTTAGAATTGTATCGCCTTATTTGCTGTTTTCTTCTTGCATATACTGCAAGTACAATTCAGGGTTTTCAGTAATAATTTTAGATACCGCCTGTGCTTCACTTATATTGGGATTATCTTTTGCATATTCCTTAGCAGACTTTTCAATCTTAGCCCATGCACCGCTAGTACCTTTACTATCACTACCAACCTCCTTAAATAGTTCGCTCTCATTTATCTGCCCATTTAATGCTTTTAGCAAGCCTTCAAGCTGTGTATATTCATCAGGTGCTTTCTCGTGTATGCTCTTTAATAACTTACCAAATTCAGCGCTTTCAACAGGCAAAGTGCCAAATTCTGTTTTAGCTTTATCAATGAACTCTTTTTCAATTTTTTCATCTTCAAGCCTACTAGCTTTTTCAGCAGTTTCTTTATGCTCTTTATAAAGCTTCTCAATGATAGGCTTAACATTATCAGGCATCTTTTCTAAGCTTTTTTCTATATCCATTTCCATTTCATCACCCCCTGTGCCAGCTTGTTCTTCTGCATCAGCTAATACTTCTAATACATCAACAGGTGATAAACCCTCATACTCTCTACTAATAACACCAGCAAGTACAGTTCTATCTTGCGGTTCTGTAGGGTCTATTGCATTAATAAACTCTAATGCTTCGCCAGTAGTAATATCCCATATACCAGCAAGTTCACCAGCTAAACTTCTTCTATCCATTTCCTGTTTATTGATAAAAGAAAGCAACTCTTTTTCATCATAATCACCAGCTTTAGAAAGAAGTTTAGCCATGCTACCTAGCAAATCTTTTGGTAATACATCAGCATAGGTTTGCACTATTTTAAGCATATTCCTAAGCGCATAAGCGCCTTCATCATTAATATCAATCTCTTTTATTACCTTTTCTACCTCACTTTCATTTTCAATTTTACTCTCTAATATTTCTTTAATAATATTATCCATGTTGACACCTCCGTTTTTTGCTTTTAACATTAAAAATTCTCTTTCATTAGCAGGCTCACCTACAATAGATACCTCATAAACCTTAGCATCTAATATCTCACTAACATCTTTTTTAAGTTCAGCCATCTAAACACCACCTTTTTTAAGGCAAAATAAAAAACTAACATATTTTGTTAGTTTAATAATTAACGATATTGAATTTATAAGCTTTACTTGCCTTACCTATTAACACGCTTACCCATAGCCCCTATAGAAAAGCCTGTAAAATCACCCCTTTTAATTTTTTTCCATTTTTCATTATCTAATATCTTAACAGCCATAACCCAACTACCTTTTTTAACATTGCCTTTGCCTAGTTTAAAGCTAACAGGCGCTATATAACTTTCTAATATTCTAGCTTCACTAAATGTTTTTTTGTGACTTAAGCCTATAGTTTGTGAATTTAACATATAGAAATGACAGCTTTTCTCAATTTCTTCTGCACTCATAATATCATTATGTGCATCTATTGTATCAGGCTCTAAAACTACACCATAGATTATTTGTTTATCATCAATACTTTTAACTATTTTACATTCAATCTTTTTTTTTACCTTGCCAGTATCATCATCACCTTTATTATCTTCTAAGCTTTTTTTAACATGCTTAATTTTTCTATCAACTTCACCAAAATCACCCATTTTATATAGCGCTACAGGGTGTGGTAGTTTAAAATCTGCATCTTTTAATAAATGCCTGTAAGCCTTATTACCTAAAGCTACAATATATTTAGGATTTACTTCTTTAATCTTGCTTATAAACCAATCGCTATAGCTTATAATTTCATCATTAGTTGGTTGTCTTAAGTAGCCATATTTATTATGCTTTGCTACGGGTACTAAATTAATTATATAAGTATCTTCTTTACTTAAGCCTAAAGGCTCTAAGTATTTATCTTTAAATATCTTACCTGCTTTACCTGTAAGTGGCTCTTTTCTTAATACATCTTTATCACTAGGTGATGCACCTATAAAAGCTATACTAGCATTTTCATCACCATATGGTGGTACATCAACTACCTGTAATGGTGAAGGTACATTTACATCACCTACGGTTATCTTCTTTTGTTTTTTATCTTCTCTATCAGGTGAAGTAGGTTTTTTGATGTAATAAGTAGCCACCTTTTTATGCTCTTTTTCAACATCTATAAAGGCTTTGAAAACTTTTATAAGCCTATCTTCGCTAGCTTGCATTATAGATGTTTTATAGTGTTCTATCGCCTTTCTTTCTGCCATATATGCAAGCATAAAGTTTTCTTTATCGCTTTGTGCGCACTCTACATCATCAGGCAAATCAGGTATTTCAACACCCATCATTTCTGCTAATTCATCTTTATGTTTTTCTTCGTGCCTTGCAAGCCTTCTAAAATAGCTTTCACTTATCCTATTTTCTGCATTATCTGCCATGCATCTATAAACTGATTCACAATATGCTTCTAATTCTAAAGCCTTTTGTGTATTTTCAGCGCTAACCTCACTTAAACTTATTTGCTCATAGTGTATATAATCTTTAGGTATTACTAAATATTTTTCTTTTACGCCACAATGTGCGCATCTATCAGGCTTTTTATAGCCAAGATATACATAACCGCAAATATCGCAACGCCACGCCTTAAATTTTTTATATTTATATTTATCTTTATCAATAGGATTATTCCATGGAACGCTTATTTGTTCATCATCAAATTCTTCTGCCATTCTATCATATAATTCTTCAACTCTAGCCCTTACCCTATCTTCATCATCAGCAGGTATATCAACACCGCCCATAGCCCCTTGCAGTACACCAGCTATAGTAAATACTGCACTAGGTATTATATGTGGCTCACCATCTATAATATCAACATATGGTAGCTTGTAACCGCCTATTTGTTCTTGCAGTTGTTCATCATACCAAAGGTGTGCTTGCCTAAATTGCGCCCATTGTTCGCTATCCCATTGCTCAAAATCACCATCATTACCTATATATTGCCTAACTCTACCGCCAGCGCCAACAGCATCTTCCATATCCCAAGTTCTATCTCTGCTAGCTAAAGGGTAATCAGGCAAAGTAGGTACAGCTTTATCTATATCATCATCAGGGTTATCACCTTCTATATAATCTTCCCAATAACTTAAAGCCACCTCATAGCGCTGTTCTTCATCAGGGAAATCTTCAAGCGCTTCTTCATCAGCCATAAACCTATTTATAAAATCTTCTCTTGTTTCTTCTGCTCTAGGTTCAGGCTTAAAAATAGCATCTGTATCATTAGTGCTAAAAGTATCTAAAAAATTCTTAAATAACTTGCTAATATTACCCACAAAATTAACCTCCTATCAGCTAATAACTTTTTTATTCAAAATTAACAAAACCTTCTATTTCTTCTTCATACCAGCCAAAAGCCACCCTAGCCAGCCCTTCATCTGTCTCATGCAAAACTAAACCTATAGCTTTAGAAGGTGGTACAATATATTTACCATCTTCATTACTTATAATAGTTGTATAATCTCTTGTTTGCCTTGTAAAACCCCTTATACCTCCAAAGTTTTCAATGCTTTCAATTAAGCCATCATTGTACCTTATTTGTGCTTTAGGCTCGCTAACAGGCTCAATTAAATTAGTACAAGTTATATTTTCACTTATAGTGTAGTTTTGAGTTTCATCTATATCAAAAATAAACTCTATATTAAATGGTATTTCTCCTGCCCCTTGCCTTGCTAAAAAATTAGTAACAGTCCAAGTATTTAAAAAAAGATATACACCTGAATTAGCAGGATTATGCAAAATACAGTATGCTATATTTTCCCCACCAAAAGTTAAATCTTCACTTTGACCTAAAAAATATTTCTTTTCTAAACTTAACCTTCTCAAATTATTATCTTTAATATTTAAAGAATGAATTATGTTATATCCTCTGTGATTTTCAGGCAACCTTATCACCACCTTTTTTAATTTTAATCTTTTTGGTTAACTTGCCCTAAATGATACTTTTCTAAAAAATCATATTCACTCATATTATGTAGTTCGCTGTGGTGTATTCTACAAAGTGGTATAACTTCCCTACCTTCATTATCTACTTTCTTTCTATTATTACCCATGCCAATTCTGCTACCTTCTAAATGGTGTTCTTCGCTATCTCTACCGCAAATACAACATATTTCTTGCTTTAGGCAAATAGCTATATATCTTTCAATATCATCAATAATATTTTTAGGGTGTTCTTGTAACTCTACACCATATTCAAAAGCAAATATTAGTAAAAATTCTATAAAATCACTAGCTAATACTTTGCCACATGTGCTTAAACTAAAAATTTCATACTGTATATTCTCTTTTAGAAATTCTTTCTTTAAATTCTCTTTTGTATATGCCTTGTTTGCACCTGTGCCATCTGCAATATCGCTTATTAAAGCGTATATTTTTTTTCTTTGCTGTGGCGTTATCATATCAAGTTTTTCATTTTCTAATTTAGTGTTAACTTCAAAATCAACAATCAAAAATTTATCCATAAAATTATATATCTCTTTTAATACGCTTTTTACGTTATCATCTTCAATAGCAAGTGTGATTTTCATTCCCTTTTTTAAAGTTTTAACATTATCTATTTCACATGTAAATCTCATATTTTATGCCCCTTTTAATCAACTGGAAAACTATAGTCAACACCGCATCTACATCTTACATGCATTGGTGGTTCATCTACTAAACCATAAGGCGTATCAAACATTCTATCAATACCAACTTCAACACCTATCATTTCCATGCATAAAGGACATAGCCTATCATCAGGTGTTACTATCCATGCCTTTTTACCTAATGCCCTATTAAGCACGCCAGCCCCTACGCCTGCCCTTACTAGGCTTGAATACCCTTCATTTGCATATAAGATACTTTCATTATCGCCAAATCTTTGCGCCCTATATTCTAAAGAGTTTTCAGCATAGTTATTAGTAAGGCTTTCTATTCTATCAAAAGTTATTTCTTGTTCTATTAAATTACGCCTGTAGTTATTAACTGCCCTTGTTTGCCTTTGTGTTAACCCTATTATAGGCAATAAAAAAGATGCTTTTCTAAAAGCACCTACATCATCTTCATTATTTATCTGCCTTAAGCCATCTTCAAAAGCCACCCTACTAGAATTTCTCATATAATTAACTAGTTCATTTTCTCTCGTATTTATCCAGTTTTGTATATCGCCATTCATTTCAAAATCAAAATCTCTCATAGTTGGTGGTAAATGTATTTTCATTTCATTGCCAGCTTGTAAAATTGTTTGCTCAATAGGTTCTCTAATATTTCTTAAATTATTTTCATATATCTGCCAATCCACTTCACGCTGTATCATATTCAAATTAGCATCTGCAAAGCCTTGCCTTACTCTTGATACTCTTACATTATCTTTAAGCGAATTGGTAGCTAAAAGCAAAACACTTGCTAATACAGGTGCTATATTATCAGCTATAGAATGTATCTTTTGATAAGTTGGTACATCAGCTTGTTCATCTACTCTATTAGCCCCTAAACTTTCCATTTCCCTTATTTCTACATCTTCTTGTTTAGTAATCCATACCATTTTTATGCTCACCGCCACCATTTTCAGTAGGCAAATTAGCAATTCTTCTAAGATAGTTTTCTAAATCTTCATCAGGGAAAATAGTAGCGCCTGCCCCTGATAGTGTATTTATATATTCTGCTAAATCTTTTAGATTAATTTTTCTTATTTTACCAGCTTTTATTTTAGGTAATCTTTCTAAATCAAAGCCATTTATTTTAAATAGTTTTGGTATCGCTTTTCTATTAAACTCCGCTTCTATACTATCTAACCAAGTTTTTAATGCAGTAACAAATAAATCAGTTTTATCATTACTAAGCGCAAAGCTACCTGTGCCACTTTGCCCAAGTAATAAAAAATCAGCCATTACGCTCATAGCAATTCTTTTATCATATCTTTCTACTATTTCACTTGTATCAAATTGCCTGCTACCGCCAGTACTCATTAATTGTAAATCATACATTTTATTACCCTGTTCATCATGTACTAGTGGGAAAACTATACCTTCTTGTTCATCACGCCTTATATTAGTTACTATATCTCGTACAGTTTCAAAAATAGCCTTTTCTTCTGTGCTAGCATTTTCATCTAATATTTCAGGTGGAACCCATGCAACGGGTAAACCTGCTAAATCTCTTTCAATACCTATACCTTCAATTTCTTCTATGTTCTTTTTAAAATACCATGGTCTGTAGCTGTTTCTTAAAATACTTCTGCCTTCGGGATTGCCTTTTTGTGAAGTTGTTTTAAAAAGTAAGGCTTTTTCCATTGGTATAGTGCGAATTTTAAAATTAGGTGGTTGTATCTGTGCCATTGCTACCACATGCCCATTATCGCCAAATTGCCATTTATACAATGTATCTTGCGCCCTAATAGCTATCTTTTCCCAGCCAACAAGCCCATCACCAAACCTGCTACTTTTACTTTCATCTTCTTTTAAGCCTAAGCGCTTTTTATATACCAACTCGAAAAAACTCCAGCCATATGTTAGCATAGATAATATTTCTGATATTAATTCTTCCCATGTAATACTCATATCCTGCATACAACTATTAACAAAATTAGCCTTTTCAACATCTTCTTCTTCTTCGCTAAATGGTTTAACCTTCCAATCTACTTGCCTTATTAGCTTTTCAATAGCAAATAAAATAGCGCCTACTATAGGGTCATTATCGCTCATTTCCTTAAAGATTCTAGTGCGCTTTTCTGTGCTAATTAATTCAGGTAAAAATTCTTCATATATCAAGCCAGCATATCTTTTTAAACCAGTATCACCTAGTTCTCGCATATTTAAATTTCTGTTAGGCAAATTATACTCACCACCTTCTTTTAAAACTTAAGCTTTAAAAACTGATTAAACACTCTCTGCACCAACTTCTAAAAGTGCGCTGTAAGTTCTTATTGCTTTAGTTTGTATCTTCATCACCAACTGCCATTTCTTCATCAATCCATGTGTTAATATCTGTTTGTAAATCATCAATATTATTCGCTTCAAAAATTTGCACTTGTTCTGTAGCCATTATATTTCACCCCCTTTTGTTTTTTAAAATTCTTCACGCCATCTTGTTGACATTCTTGCATCTCCATTACCATCAGGTATTGATACAAAAGAAAGCGTATCATTAGGAAATAAACTTATTAAAAAATCTCTTAGATGTATTTGAGTAGAATCAGTACTACGGGTTCCAAATTGCAATACAGTTTCTCCACCTTCTACTGTAGTGGCTTGCGTATCAATTTCTAATGTTGAATCAACTTCTATATCTTGCCAATTAGGTGTGCCAACTAAAGTAGCGTTTAATACCAGTTCAAAGTTATTAAGCTGTGCGCCAGTATCACTAACGGTTGAAATAAATCCAAATATAGATTCTATAGTGTTTGGTCTGCCACTATAAATATCTTTGCTTCTTAAAGTAAAGATATTATTTCTTACATTTGCAATAGCATCTTTTAGGTTGCTTGCGCTAAAATATCTTTCACTTGCCCTAGTAATCTCACCAACTACGCCTGCATTTAAAGAACCTGTGCGCATTATAATAGTGGTATCATCAGCATTTATTTTTTCTACCGTATATCTAACAGGCAAAACAGGCTGTATAATAGATACCATAGGTTCACTATTAGGATAATTTTCCCTGTGAAACTCTATCCATTCTCCATCATTAGTCATAGTTTCATATATTATTACGCTTGCACCAAGCCAGCCAAATCTTATCCTAAAAAGATTACTATTAGAAAAAATCATATCAAATTCACTATCTGCGCCACCGTTTAAATTATCTCTATTAAAATCTTCTTGATAAGTAATATAATCTGTGCCAGCCCTGCGCCTTATTACACAAAATCTTTCACCTAAAAAACCTATCATATACCCATTATCATCATTAAATAAACCTGCTAGCTGATTAGCATTTTCTATGCCATTTTTGCCATTCTCGCCAGTAGTAAAGCCTAAAGTAAATTGTGCAAAGCCTTCATGCCCTGCAACATACCTTAAATTTCTTTTAGTTCTCATACTAGCAAAACCATTAACATCTTCACCAGTTGATATTAAAGCCATAGCATCTTGCTCAACAATAGTACCAGTTTCTTGTGTATCTAATATAAGTTCTCTTTCACTTAAGCCATATTCAAAAGTAACAGAAACTGTATCTACTCTGCTAGCTGTTATTAAATTAGAAAACACATCAACCCTAGCTTCATTTAATCTATTAAAATGCCTATGGTTTTTGTAGCTTTTTATACTCAAAATATTACACCCCCTTAATTAAACAATAAACAAACTAAATTTTCTTATCATCTGATATATCAGTTAATATATTAATGCTCCTTAAAAATGCATCATTACTATTATCTTTTTTTCTTATAAGTTCTTTCTTTATTACTCTTAAAATATCGCCTATAAAAGCACCTTCACTATCTTCATTTTTAAACTGTATTTTATAGTGTTTGCCAGCATATAAGCCCTGTTTTTCTAATATTTTTAATAGTTTTTCATCACTTTTTTTATCACTAACTTTTTTCTTTTTTTTAACGCCACCTATATTATTACTAATATCAATAGTTACCCTGCCTTTTAAATCTTTAATAGCCATATTAGCTAACACCCCTTTTTTAAAATCGCTAACTATTCTATCTGCTAAAGCCTGTTTAGTATCATAACATTCACCATAAATACCAGCCTTACATATATGCTCTATGCTGTGAATACATTTCTTTTCACAAAGCTTTAAACTCTCCATCTTGATGCCTTCTTTTGTGTGCTAATAGGTGATACTTTAGGTGCATTTTTATTAAGCATTAATTCAGTTAATGCCCATACAACTGCATCAAGCCTATTAGGTGATTTTGTAGATGTAGTAGGTACATAAGTACATAGTTCATCTTCTAATTTAGCAAAATTGCCTACATGCTTAACTAAGCCACGCTCATATAAAGCAGAAATAGGCTCTGCCCTTGTTATTTTACCCCTGCTAGCGTGAACGCTCTTATATGATACCTTGTTATCAACACCATATATTAATTCTTCTATTAAATCGCCACCGTTATTTGCTTCGCCAATTATTCTATCTGATTCATAATTATAATAAGCATTAATAGATATTTCTGCCCATTTTTTAGGTGATACCTTGCACGTTTTATCAGCCAACACATAAGCTATATTATCTACGCCAAGCCCTGCAACTACTATACCCGTTTCATCACTCTTTTCATTAGCAGTAACAGCAGGGTCAATAGCAACAACAACCCTTTTTAACTCAACTAAATCATCTTCATCAACTCTATTTTTTTCAATTAAATCTCTGCTCCACAATGCCCCTTCAACATCTTCTAAAATATTAGCATAAAGTTCTTGTTCTCCAAGCCTTGTACCCTCATATCTTGCAACTATATCCCTAAAAAACTTTTCAGGTAAATTTGCCCTGTTATCATATGTGCTACCCCTAGTAATATAAGTTCCAACTTCTTGCATTATTTTTTTTAAAACAGGTATATTTTTTGGTGTAGTGGTAATAATAGTCCTAGGATTATCACCAAGCCTAGTAGCAAGCTGTAAATTATCCCATGTTTTTTCAGGGTATTTAAAACTACATAATTCATCAACCCAAGCTAAATCAAATTCGGGTCCTCTAATTTGTTCAGGGTTTGCACCACTATAAACTGTAGCTATAGTGCCATTTGCCCATGTAAGCCTTCTTTTGCTAGGCTCATATTTTGGTCTTTTTAATGGCTCACCAACATTTAAAATACCACTCTCACCCTGTATAACAACATCCCTAGCACTAGCAGGCGTTTCCGATACTAAAGCAATACGCCTAACTTTGCCAGCTTGCGCCTGTTCATCAACAAACTCTGCGCCAGTTCTCGACTTACCAAAACCACGCCCTGCAAGTAGTAACCAAATAGCCCAATCATTGTCAGGTGCTAATTGTTCATCTCTAGCTAAAAAAGCCCAATTTCTTAAGATACCTTTTAAGTCAATTCCATATTTTTTAGCAAAAACTTCTCTACTTTCTCTATCTAATTCCATTAACTTTTCAGCAGGAGATACCAAAATAAACTACCTCCTTTTGATTAACCCTATTAAGCCTGCTAACTTTTTAACTACTTTTTCAAAATATAAAGCATCACATATCAACATAAATAAGTTTTTAAATTCAAATTTTACTTCTAAAAAGCTATCTCTTAAGGTTTTATTTTTCACTAGAATCATTCTCTTTTTTTTCTTTATTAGAAAGCTTTTCTATTTCATCTAAAAAGTTTTCTCTTATAGCTTTCACATCTTTCACTTCAACATCAGCACTTAATTCTACTTTTTGTACCGCTTTTTCAATTACCCCTGATTGAGATAACATATTATATATATTACCTATATTTGCATCAATTTGTTTTAGTGCGCCAAGCTTGATACTTTCATTTTCACTATCTTTAAAAACTCTATATAATTCCCTTCTTACCTCTTTTTGCTCTGCTACTATATCTAAAAATAGAAGTTCAGGGTTTTCTAATTCAAAATCAAATACATATTTTATCCAATCTACCCTAGTGTACCAATCTTTTTTTATAGTTGAATCTTTAACGCCATATTTTTTAGACAATATCTCTGCTATGTTATCTAATGAAAAACCCCTGTATTTATAACTACATAACTCACGCCTGCGCTTATTAATTTCTTGCACTTTAACTAACCCCCCTATTTTCTGCATATTTTATTATTTAAATTATTGATAAGCATATATTTTATTTTTTTTATTTTCTCATTTTTTTAAGATAAAAAATGCCATAAACTTAGTTATAACAGTTATGGCTTGTTTTTATTATTTAAATTATAGTTTTCATATTTTTCATTAGGCTCTTTTAGTCTATGTAGTAGCTTGTTTTGCTTTAAATATAGCTTAAAGTTATCAAAGCTATCAGCTTTATTTGTATCATCAGGCTGTTTACCAAGCCTAATAGCTTCATCAGGGTTGCACCTATGAAATACCCCTCTAAAAGCACTTCTTGCCATGCTCCTTGTAGGTAATACTCTAATTCTAGTGTTCTTACTACTAAAAACTTTAAAAGCCCTTTTAGTATCACAAAAATTTAGATTAATTTCTTTATCATGATAAGGTGTGTGTGGTATAGGGTCAAAGTATGTAAGTTTTACTATCATTTTAGGTGATTTATCACTATCAGCAGGTAATATATTAGTGAATTTTTCTACATCTTTCATACTCCAATCATCTTTACCCACGATAAAAAATAATTCGCAAGTTTGTTTATGCTCTTTAGTTTGTTTGATAAGCTTTCTAATATTTTCATCTTTAATAGGCTTACCATAATCTTTGCGCTCTTTCTCACTCCAACCTTCTATGCCAAAGTGTAACATATTAGCCTTATATCTTAATGGCTCTATAATATAATCTTCTACCCTAACGCTCTGTGCGCTAACTGCCTTACTCTCTATAACAGTATTACTATCATTAGTTATTAAAGTTATCTTACCATATTTCTTTTTTTCTATACAATTAACTACTTTTTTAAGCCTGTGCTTATTAACTTCTTGTAACGGTTGAATCCAACTAGTAGCGCAAAACTTACATTTTCTTTTGCACCCCTTAGCGCTTAAATAATAAAATCTATTCCTGCCAGTTAACTTTACTAAAGGGAAATCTTTAAATACTATATTATAACTAGGTGTAACTTTATCATTTTCACTTTTCATAACACAATCTAAATTTAAAGCCTTATTATAATCTTCACCCCACGCCTTAATAAAATCATAGCCTTCACCCACTACAACATAATCAACCCATGCAAAATAAGGTATAGCAAAATAACTTTCAAAACCACCCATAACTATAGGCTTTTCAGGGTTTTGCTCTCTTAACTTAATTAATACATTCAAATCATCTACATCACAAATACTAACCCAAATAAAATCAGCATCTTTAACACAATCTACTAAATTAACACCAAACTTATTGCATAAATGCCTAAGCGCACTCATGCTATATAGGTTTATAGATTTACTATGTGAAGTTAAAAATACTTTAGGTGTTGATAAACCAGTTTGCAAACCTTTCAAGCGCTTCATCTTCTTCATCACCAAATTTATTTTTTATTTTTTCAATAACTGCGCTAACTAAATCATAATCTAATACGCTAGAAAATGTACCAATACTTATAACTAAATTAGTTTTGCCTGCTTGCATCATTCTTTTATCTCTAGTACTTTTTTCATTACTATTATCTACTATTTCAGGTAAATCACTCATAATACCATCTATTTCATCTAAATTAAAACCAGTATCAAGCAAATTAATATCATCTTCATATTCTAACTTTTCAAATTCTATAGCTAATAATTCCATATCCCAATCACTTTCAGCTACTTTATTATCAGCAATTCTATAAGCCCTTACCTGTGCATCATTTAAATCAACTCTTTTTATAACGGGTATTTCTTTTAACTCTAACTTCTTACTAGCAAAATATCTGCCATGACCTGCTATTATCTCATTTTTCTTATCAATTATTATAGGCACGTTAAACCCATAATTTTTTATACTACTAGCTATTTTATTAATCTGCTCTTTCTTATGCTCTTTAGGGTTTTCGTTATATGGTATAATTTTATCAATATCAATCATTTCAACTTTTATATTATCTTTAGTATCTGCCATATCATAACTCCTTATTATTTTTTAGCAAGCATTACCTATACTATATAAGATTGATAAATAATGCTTGCATTTAAGGGTGTTTAATCTTCAAGCCTTTCTTCTTGATGCTTTAAAACGCCTTCTTTAAACACTACCAAAAATTCTATAATCTGTGGCTCTATCTTATTCCCTGGGATTACATCAGCCACAAACTCACCTAAACCCCTTACAAAATTTCTTACGCTTTCATTAGAATTAATCTCACTTAATATCCTAGCAATAATTTTAACTATCATACCTTCCATCATACCCCTCCTTATAATTTGCTCAATTACCCAAAAAGCCAACTTCTCTAGCATTTAGATAACCACCAGCCTTTGTTGTTTTAATGCCCTTTACGCCCTAACCTGTCCACTCTATCTATATAAAAAAACCTTGCCCATTTCATAGGCAGGTGTAATTAAATTTAGACAACAAAAAAAGCAAGCTAGCTAACCCAAGCTAGTTGCTCTATTTGCCAAAATCCACAAGATATATAAGGTGGAGAACCTTTATAAGAAACTTATATTTTCTTCCACTTTAATAATATCATAAGCAAATTCATACGTCAAGTACATTAAAAGTGTAGTTCCATATTACCAATTCTTGCACCTTGTATAGTTAATGGTACAAAAAAAGAGTTTCTATCTATCATTATTTTTAAATCTTCCAATGATTGTTTCTTTAATTTCTTAGCCCAACTTTCTGTAATATCTAATTTATCAATAAATTCTTTATACTGCATACCTAGAATTACTTTATGTAATATTATATTTTTTTCAGTTTTACCTAGTGCATTAAATGAACCTATTAAAATCTTAAGCTTTAATCTTATCAGTTTAATGTTAAACTCTATAACCTGCCTTTTATCATCACTATCTATTACGCTATCTTCTACACCGCTATAAAAGCTATTGCTGTTAGTATTAACCTTATCATGCCTATAAGTAACCGCCTGCAAATTATCTATAACTTCTACCTGCTCTAACTGCCTTTCTAAATTGTTTAACTTAGTATAACTTTTAAGCAAATTGCCATATTCTTTTTGTATATCATTAATAGTCAATTTCCTTAAATACCTCCTTCGGCTTAACTATAATAACACATCTAGGGTTTTTTCTATCAACCCTGCCCCTTAGCAATAACTCAATATTCAAAAAACTATCATCTTCTATTACGCTAGCTTTAATCATGCCATCAAGTAAAAACTTAATATAGTTATCTAAATCACGCTTGCGCCTATCTTTAAAAAAGAAAGCTATTTCAACTAATGCTTTATCAATAGGTTTATCAGGCTTAACTTTTTGATTCATGCAGGCAACCTTTACAAGCCATTCCCATCTTAACTTATCTTGCCTATAAATATTAAAATTTCTAGAATTACCTGCATATTTATTTATTGAAGGTGGTATATCTTTTATTGTAACTTTATAATCAACTAATAAGCACCCCCTTTGCTCTTAATGTTTTTGTTTTTACTACCTTCTTCCTTTGCCTTTTTTAAAATTTTTCTCATGCCCTTCCAAATAAAATCTCTTACTTCTGATTTAGTTAACCTGTACTTTTCGCCTATTTCCTCTAAAGTAACTTCTTTACAAGCACCATATTCTTTCATTAATTGCCATTCAGTTTCTGTTAAAAATTCAGGCTTTTCAGCAATTAACTTAACAGCTTGTACTGAAAACTTTTTAACTTTACCCATTCTTCCACCCATTATGCATTTTCCCCCTGTTTTTTATTGTAAGTTATTTTATGTTAACTGATATTAAGGCTCTATGCTCTTTTTTTTTTTAACCTGCTTATTTTATTTGCAACCCCTGCATTTGTTTTGCCTAAAATATCACTCATTTCTTGATGTGTTTTATTTTTATTATACAAAGTTTTTAATAGCCTAACATCTTCTTTATCCCAGCCCTTGCTTATCTTCATTCTAAGCCTTTTAGTTTCAACAGCTTTTGCACTTCTTTTAACTAGCTTTTCAGCAATTTCTTTATCAGTATAGCCTTTTTCAGTTAATGCAATTAGCTTATCAACTTCTTCATCAGTCCAATACCTAGTAAACATTGTGATTCTCCTTTCTCTTTTCTTTATTGTATTATCAGCCAGTATCTATATTATATATATCTTTATTTAAATAATTATTAACAGCAATTTTATTTTTATCTCTAGGCTCATAACCTTCATAAAGCCAACGCTCAACACTTCTAACACTTACGCCTATATCATCAGCTAATTCACTTGCTCTTATTTGTTCATCAACTAAAGCATCATATAGCCCTTTATCTCTTATTTGCCACTTACTAAGCCTTTTAAATATCTTTTCATCTTTTTCAGGTGGTGGCTCGCCATTCTTTTTATGATAAGAAATATAATCTCTGCAATCTCTGCAAGTAAGATAAGATTTATCTTCTATTTTACCACCGCACCTAGTACATAAACCTTTTTCTTTTCTTTTTTCTCTTAAGTTTTTCATCATTATAGCGCCACTTTTACCCATAAACTAAACACCACCCTTAAATCATATTAGATGTTGTAACTATCTAGCTAAAATATAGCAAATACTTACATCTTGTTAGTTTAATGCTAAAAAAATATAAAGGGTTTTGCTCTTACAAGATAAAACCCCTTATATACTATATTCTATAAATTCTTCTCAATTCCTTCTTTAGCTTATTAATAATTGCTAGCTTTAATAAAGCCTTAATTTTAATAATCTTCGGCAATATATACCCTATTGTGTGTTATACCAAAATCTTTTCTTTCAGTAACCATCATGCCTAAAGCGTTTTGCGCCCTGTAGGTTGCAGTTACACGCCATACAGGTGTATCAAAATCTTCACCTTCATAATCTAAACGAACATTGCCCCAATTAGTAAACTCTAAAGAATCAGGGTAATATAAGCTATCTTCTAAATAATCAACAACTTCTTTAACAGCGTTATCCCATCTACTATTAAAAGGTTTTTGCCCTGCCTTTTCAATAATTTTTCTGTTATCTTCTAAAATTAAATTACTTGTAAAGCTTTTAGTAGAAGAATCATCACCATATTTATCTTCTAATAGTTTAACTTCTGCAAGCTTTTCTTCTGCTTTATCAAGTTCAAAATCACCTAATAAAATGCCTATCTCACTATACATATCATCTATCTTTGCTAGCATTTTTTCTTTATCTTCTTCAATCTTAGCCTGTGCATTTAATTGTTTTTGTTCATTTTTTAATTCTATCTTTTTATCTAATTCGCTTATCTTATTTTCAATATCTTTTATGCTTAAATCAAAATCACCTTCATCATCATTATCAGCTATAATTTCTAGCATCTTATTATAATCACCAATAGCCCTATCATAACTTTCAATATTTACATTTCTTTCAGCACTTTCTTTTAAATTATTAAAGCTTGCATTAGTATTATTATTAAATAAAGATAAAATTATAAGTCCAATTATAATATAATATTTATATTTCTTTGCAAAATCTTTCATTGCTATCACCTTTTCTATTTTTTTTATATTTTTTTAATACGCTTTATTATTACTTTTTTAAAGTCTTGTACCTCTTTGCCTTTTAATACGTTTTCACTATACATAGCCCCTGTATCTTCGCCTAAATCAATTAACTTTTCATAGTGCGCCCAACATTCATCAGCATCAGCCTTCATACTAAACAAATCATCTACCATATCTTTAATTACTTTCTTTTCGCTCATTTGAGTTCCCCCCTTATAGTTCCCAATTATCTATAACGCTAGCCATAGTAGTCCTAGTATCAATATAACCATCTTTTAATATAATAAAGATTTTGCCAACTTGCCATGCATAACCCTCTATAATTTCTTTACCCTCAAATTCAACATTATATATATTATGGTTGCTTACCTTATCTTCTCTTTCTAAAAATTTTACCGCCCTAGCCTTAACTTCATTTACACAAGTGATAGATGTCATTTTTACTTCACCCCTTATAAGCTTTATTATCGTTTCCCTCAACCTCAAATATAGTATATCATACTACTTGTAAGAATGTAAAGCAAAAAAAGCCTTTGTATTTTGCCAATATAAACTAGTTTTCTAATCTATTTATTTCTTCTTGTAGCTTACTTCTACCGCCCATATTTCCACCGCCACCGTATGAAGGGTGATTCGGTTTATTTTCTCTTAAATTAATAAAAGTATTTACTGCATTTTCTTTGTTATCTTCGCACCCTACATATAAAACGCCTTTAGGTGGTATGCCTAAAACCATATTTTCGCTATTTTTTAATTTTTTAAGCTTAAGGGTTTCTTTTGCTATTACTGCACGCCAGTTATCTTGCTTGTAAAAATCATCATCAAAGCTTGCATACATTTCAAGTTCTTTATTACTTATACCTGCATCTACTACCATAGCACCAAATTTAGTTTTAACTACGCCAAAAGCGTGGTGTATAGCTTTAAATGTTTTTAAAAATATCCAGCCTGCATAAAATTTTATATCAACATCAACACTTTTACCTATATCAACTATCTTTGCAGTATTAGTATAACATCTGCCAGTTTCAAAAGTTTCTTTATCTATAGCATTTATTAACTTTGCAAGCTTTAACTTCTTTTTACATTTTTCATTATCAAAGTATTCAGCCTTGCTTATATCTTTAACAGGGAAATATTCATCACCTATAGTGTATTGTTTATTATTAATGCTAAAACTAACGCCTTTGCCATCTTCTAATATCATTTTTTTGCCCCCTGTTTTTTTTTAACTAGAATATCTAGGCACGAATATGCCATCAAATTCTCTTTTTTTTCTATCTATATTTCTTTGTATGCCCATTATATCGTGTACAAAATTAAATTTATCAGCGTTTAAAAATTCTTCTAATCTTAAATTAAATGTATCATTAGCTAAAGTCAAATCCATATTTAGGGAAAGCTTATCATAATCTAATAAATTCATTTCATCTGCTCTATCAACTATTTTATTAATTAGCCTAATATCTTCTATCATTTTTTATTACCCCCCATTTTTTGTAAATCTAGTTTTTTAAAAGCATCATTTTCAGCATCTGCTATTTCTTTTACTTTTGTATATCTATTATTCATTTCTCTTAAATCAGTATAACTAAAAAGCTTGCTTGAATTATTAAAAAAAGTTCTATATAACTTGTTAAAATCAGCATCAAGATGTGGTGGACTCCACATATTAGATTTAGCTAAAAAGATATAATCAGGTATAAAATTTTCAATTATGCTTATATCTGTAGTTACTTCAATTTTTTCACCTATACTTTCAAGCCCTGAATCTTCTCTTTTAACCCATCTAGCCCTAGCATTATTATCTTTAATAAAGTGGCTTAACCAATTACCACAATTTATGTCATTTTCTATATGCTTAAATGTGTCATGGTGATAATCTATATTTATAATATCTATATCTTTTATATTAAATTCTTTAACCATATGAACTATAGATAAATGTGAAATACTTGATGCTGTTATTGTATTTGATAAATCAGTATTTTTAGCCCATTTCATTATATAATCAAAAGCCTTTTTATCAACTGTAACATCATTTATACTTTTATAATCATCTACTTCTAAACTTCTGTAATAGCCAGCCCATATTATATTACCTAATGATTCTTTAAACTCACCACCATCAGGGAATAATATTACTCTATCACCTTCACCACAATCAAAAAAGTAATCCCAATCTATACTTAATATTTTAGTATTACTCATTTTTAATTTACCTGCCATTTCTAGTTTAAATTAATAGATTTAAAATATTCCATCTGCTTATTTTGCTTTAACTTAATATCACCAAGCCCTTTTTTAATTAATTTACTATCTTTTTTTAAAGTAGATAAATCAGCTTTTATAATTTTCATACCCTCTTTTATCTCAAATATTAAGTCTGTAATTTCATCATTCATTTTTGCCCCTGCCATTTCTGATTTAATCATCTTTTACCATTTTCTTTTTTTCACCTAAAACAAAAGCCTTTGATATAGCCCTTAAAAATAGCCTTAGTTCATTTCTTTCATCTGCATTTAAAACTACACCTTCATCATCATCTTCTTCATAAAAATTGCCTTCTAAATCTTTACCATCAACTACTTTAAATCTAGCCTTGAACTTTTTACCGCTTTCAAACTCAATATCCATTTCAACTTTTTTTAATGGCTCTTTAGCTATCACCTGAAATAAAGCCCCCTGCCTTTTCGTATATTTATTAACAAAGTTATCCACAATTTCTTACTTGTTGTTAGTATTTTTTATCATTTCCCTCAACTGCATCTTTATCATATCACTTTTAATCATACAATTCAATTGTTATATTCTTCTATATCCACTTCTTCTTTCTTGCTACCTCTTTAAAGGCTGTTACCATAGCTTTTCTTAAATTAAATACCTTAGATGTGATAAGCTTTCTTTCATCTGTAGCCCTATCTTGTGTTAGTATAAACAAAGCAAATTTATCTTGATTTAATAAAGCCTTAGTATATTCTTCTTGTTTTTCAGGTTCATTATAAAATTCAGTTTCAAAGAAAAAAGGATAATCTATAAAATCTATTCTAAATATTATATTTTCGCCTTCTAAATAACTACACATAGATGCAGTAAGCCTTTCAGGTATTGTGCCTTTTTCTTTTTGTTCTATCAATTCTTTTATAAGGCTTTTCTCTGCCTTTACAATAAAATAAATTTCTTTATCATTATCTTCTAAATTATCATTAAGCTTTTTTTCAGCAATAAAAGGTGTCATGCAATTAAAAGGCGAATTGTCTAAAGTTTTTTTATGATTTTTTAGAAATAGTTTCTCGTTTTCAATATCCATCAATTTATTTTTCCTCCAATTCTTTGCTTAAATCAACTATTAAAGAGTTCATATCCTTATTATATTTAGCCTTAAACTTGCCACTATCTAAGTCATAATCTACAACCTCTTTTAATGTTTTTAATAATTGTTTTGAAGAAAAACTAGCGCTTTTTTGTTTTTTTCTGCTATATAATTTAAAGCCTTTAGTTTCTTCTTTAATAAATTTTATAGCCATAGCTTTATTGAACTTATCAAAACCTATCAATATATTTGTTATGTTTTCATTGTGTTCTTCAACTTCTTTCATTGCCATAGTCGATATATAAAAACGTGGACTATTCTTGCCATACGATATACTTAAAAAAGATTCTCCGCTATAATTTCTAGTGCCATATACCTTTTTATCAATCCATTCAAAATTAAAAGCCATTATTTTCATTCTCCTTTTTTTTCTTCCATTTTATGTATTTTGTTTTTGCAATCTCATATAATCTATTTTCTTCATCTAACCTATCCATAGAAAGGGTTAATATATTTTTTTTCGGCAATACTTCATAATCACTTATAAAACTATCTTTAGCAGTATAATCATGATAAATCAATTTTTCTTCTAATTGCTCTTTGCTCATATGTTCTTTGCCTGCTAACATTATACTAGCAAATGGAAAATATAACTCATTTGGTTGCAAAAATATCAAAAGAAATTCTTCTTGTTTTTCACCATCATAAAAAGTTTCTTCTAAATCATTAAAAAAATTATTATGTGATGCCAATTCAGGGTTATATATTAAAGCCCAATATTTTTCTTTATCATTTATTAATTCTATTATCTCTTTATCTTCTGCACCTTTAGTATCATAGCCCATATCTAAAAGCCCCCTTGCCTTCTTGTATTTTTATATTTATTAATATATATTAAAAAAGGATTATGAATTTTATTATCATCATCAGCATTTATATTTTTAAAACCGCCCTGCCATTTAGAAATACTAGCATCTGTATGATATAAATAGATTAAATTAATATCACCAAGTTTATATGTTCTTCTAAGCAAATCAATAAAATCATCATCAATAGCATTAGTAACTGTCATAGTATTTTCATAATTTAAATCCAAAATATGCAATATTTTGCTCTTTTCATAAAAAAATATTTCACCATAACAATATGCCCCGTTCTGCATTTTTATCTGAAATACTTTTTTCAAAAGAAAACCCCCTTTATTTTACAACTTTTATATAGTTTTCTACAAAAACTTATCAATTCCTGCTATTTGTGCAAAAAAAATATATTAATTTTCAGTTATTATTTCTACCCCTTCATTTTTAAAATCATTAAGCATATTTTCTACTATTTCATCAAATTCTTTAGTTTTTATAAAATCTCTGCCCTTTGCTAGAAAACCTAACTGTAAAGGGTTTATATACATATTAACCCAAATTTCTTTATATCTCTTATTAATGGGATATTGACCTATATCATTAGCTGTTAGAAAAAACTCAAATTTATCTTCCTGATTCAAACCTATATTTAAATAAAGCTTTCTAATTACTGCCTGCTCTAAGTTATCAATTATATCTTTTTTCTTAATCTCCATTTTTGCAACCCTCCTTTAATTCAAAATAATAATCATCTACTAGTTCATCTTGTGAAATAAACATAGCACCATCACTAGAAACTGTTACATTTATTCTTTTACCCTCATTAGTCCATAAACAATGCTTATATGTGCCATCACCTTTTATATGCCCTTTGCCATGCTCATATCTATCTGAACCATCTTTTAAAACGCCCCTGCCAACGCTAAAATCTATCTTATCCCATTCTATAAATAACATTGCGCCAACTGATTTAATGCTTTTTTTTAATGCATCTACCTGCTCTTTTGTTACGCTTTCAACTTTTTCAAGTTGCATACTTATCACGCCTTTTTACTTATTTTTGAGAAAAGATATTTTCTAAATTCATCTTCTGCCCAATCTTCTTTTAAAAAACAAGTTGTAATATCATCTTCATTTTCTAAATCTCTAAAAGTAATAGCTGTTACATTACCGCCTATTTCTTCAACTATTATTGCAGAAAGTTCTTCATAATCAAAAGTTAATGCTAGTGCATTACCCTGTTCATCAATATTAGTAATATATATTTCTTCAAGCCCTTCATTAACTTCAAGCAAACAATCTTGATACACCATTTTTAAAAAAGCCCCCTTTATCAGCTAGCAATTATCAATCATTCTTTGAAATGTAACTTTTAAAGCGTTAATTATTTCAAATTGAAAAGGTATTAAATATTCTTCTCTTGTATCTTGCCATTCTTTTTCACTAAACATTTTAGGGTTTTTCTTTAAAATAAAACCATCTTCTTTTATCTCAATAATAACACCCATGATAGCCAGCCCATCAAATATATTATATAATTCATTTTTGCCATATAAATTTTCAATTACTTCAAGTAATAACAGCCACAATTTAATTTGACCTTTACTTCTATCATCTTTGTTAGCTACATCTTGAATGAAACTCATTAGAAAGGTAACTCCTTTCTGCTTTTCACATTATATATCCTAAGTTTCAAACTGATATTATCACCATATATTTCACTAATATAATCTTCTATCTCATTTTCTTTTGTGCCAGCCAATTTCATATAAAATTTTTCACTCTCTTTATAGTCTAAAAATATTTCATCTTCATATATTTCACTTATGCAACCTTTTTCCAAACATATTGATAAGGCTTTATTTTCTGTGCTAACTAAGTTTATTAATTCATGCCATTTATTAATCACATCTTTCATGTTCATTTTAAATAAAGCCCCCTCTCAATTTATTTTAAATAAATTTCATAACCCTTACTGGAATACCCCAAAATCTTCAACTTTAGACCTAGCATCTAAAAGTTCAACTTCGCTTTCATGTAGTAGTAGTTTTTTACCATGTATTTCAACAGCAAAAGTTCTGCCCCTGTATGCATTAATTAAAGCCCTGCCCATTCTAAATGCATACTTGCCTATTATGCTATTACCGTTTATTTCATGCCAGCGCTTACCATCAAATACATCAGTATCTTCACCAACTACAAAACAAGTATTACCCTTAAATTCACCATCTGTGACTTTAGCACTATAACTATATTCCACAAAATCACCCCTTAAAGAAATATATAATTATCATTTCCCTTACTACCTAAGTATATATACAAAGTGTATGAATGTCAATACCTTTTTATAGCAAATTCTTAATTAAGTGTAGCATTTGTGATTCACTAGCTAATACTATTTCGTCTGCACCTTGTTCAGCTATCTTATCATCAAAGAACTTAACAGCCTTGCTATCTTTATCATTGCCACTTAAAACAAGCGCTATGCCCCTATAAGTTGCTAATATAGAAGGCTCACCAGTAGATATAGTTGGTATCTTCTTTTTACTCTTGTTCTTCAAATAAGCCACCGCCTTTTATTCTAAAATCATTACCTTCAAAAAATATTCTATTTTCTCTACACTTTTCATTAATTCGTGAAGTGATACGCTTAAATTGCCTTTGTGAAAATTTCTCAATATCTTTTGTATATTCATCTAAAAATAAATCACTAAATCTAATATTACTAGTAAAGATAGTTGTTTTATCTGTGTTATATCTGTAACCTATCCAAGAATGTAGTTTCTCTAGCGCCCAAGGTGTTGCCCTTTCAGCAAAAATATCATCTAATAATAAAACCTTAGCCCTTTTGCATTTACCATCAATTTCTGATTCTAACATACTTTTTTTCTCACCATAAGATGCCCTAATTGCTGTTAGTGTAGAATTAACATCTAAAGCATAAACAGGTAAATACTTATCTTTGTTTTGCCTTATCCACATACCCCTTCTATTATTATTTTCATCATACCATTCTTTTTTAACATAATAATCTATAATGCCATTTAATACAGCGCTTGCCATAGTAGTCTTGCCATTACCAACATCACCATTTAAATATAACCATTTTTTATTTTTATCATCATAATTAGAAGTGAACTCTTTTAACTTATCAAAATTTTCTTTATCATGCTTGCAATATTTTTCTCTATCTATTGAACTAAATCTAATTTTTCTATAGTCTTTTATCAATTCGCAAAGGTTTGAATTTTTTAAGAATTGTTCTCTTGTATTAAGATAAAAGCTTTTCTTAATAGCTTGTTTATGTTTATCACAATGCTTGTATAAAAAATAGTAATCATCAGCAGTAAAATCTTCTGCTGTTTTAGCTTTAATTTTTTCAATTCTATCAGCTATATAATTACTATCAGCTTTTTCCTTTTTCTTATTTTCTAACTGTTCTTTCTTTTTTTGTATAATATCTTGAAATGCACTCACTTATATAACACCTGCCCCTTTTATTTTAAATTAATCTTCAAATCTAGCCCTATGTGCCTTTAATTCTTCTTTAGTATATTTGCCACTACTTATTAGTTCTTCATCTGACATTGTATTAAAGCCATAACTAAATTCTTTATTATTATAATTATTTTTTTTGCTATTAGGTTTTTTATCTTGTTGCATTTGAATCCATATATTTTTATCTGCCTGTATTCTTAGCTTTTTAGCGCTTAATATATTAGTGTGCCAAAATTCATGGCTCTGTGTCCAATTTATCATTTTTTCAATATCATTATAAGAAAAACCCTTATTATCACTTTCTTTGTTGCCCATACCGCCCAGCCTATTTAATCGCTCAATCTCAATAGCCCAACCTTCAAGCCCAGCAGGTGTAGCATCAGGCAAAGCAATCTTACCATTATTGTTTTCTATAAGTGTTCTAAGCAATAAAGCCAGTTCATAAGGCTTGCTGTTTTCATCAAATTTAGGCTTGTACTTTTTCTTATTAGCTTTATTGTTAGCTTTAGCATTAATATCATTATTAGTTTTATTGTTAACATCAGTATTAATATCATTGTTAGCTTTAGTGTTAATATCATTATTAACACTAGCACTAATATTAGCGCTAGCATTATTGTTATTTTTAATATCAATATTATCATCATCATTAATATTTTTAAATAAAGTTCTTTCTTCTTTGCTTAAATTATCATTATGTATAGCTTTAACTCTTTTTTCCTTTTCTTCTCTCAATTTACTATATTTATTATATAAATTAATAACTTCTTCAATATCAGGTATAGGGTGTACTTTAAGCCTTGCTTTTACCGCCTTATATAAGTCATTTTTTTTATTCTTTTTTGCATAACTTAATATATTTTCTATATAAGTAACATCTACGATAGTGTAAATATTGCTATTTTGACCGCCATGTTTATTATATCTTTCTTGCTTTTTTATATAACCTGCTTTAACTAAATTTCTTATAGATTTATCACCCCTTAATCTTTTGCAATGTGCCATTTCAAATAAAGCACTCCTTTTAGGAAATGCTTTACCCGTTTTTATATCTGAAAAAAAAGATAAAGCTAAATACATATTTATATCATATGAATCTAAAAGCTTATCTTTTATAGGCAAATTAAAAATTTTAGTATAAGACCATGTAACACCGTTTACTATTACATCTTCAATTTCATCATTTTTCATTGTGTCTTTTATGTTTTCTTCCATTTGTAAAAACCTTCCCCCTCCAAGTAGTATAATTTCTAGCTTAATGGCTGTTAAAATAGCACTTATTGCTAGTAAATAGTGGTGCTTTTATTCTTGCATAAAGATAAAAGTAATGATATAATATATCTAAGCAGTCAAAGTTTTAAACTTTGTCCGCAAAAATTGAATATCTGAAAACTAAAAATCAAACATCAATAACTGATAAAAGCTATTGATACTAAAATATTTAATTATTTGTGATTTTTTCTTAAAATTATTTATTTAGTGAATCTCTTTAATCTTCTTTTTGATTCTTAAATTATTTGATTATTTGATTCTTGATTTTTGTTTTCTTCCCTGAAAAGCTTTTTTAAATCCATTGGCGTGGTTTTTAAGCTTTTCTTTTTTTTATGTTGCTTTTTCATTTTATCATATCCCCTTTAAAATTACAATTAGTTTAAAAGCTTATTTAAAAAAATATATAGACTTACTACTTGTAATAAAATACATTTATTGTTATAATATATTTGTAGTTGCTATATTAGCTTTTTGCAAAATCTTCCGTTTGTATATTAAGCCTACATATGCAAAGCACGTTTAGTGCTATTTTTTGCAAAAAGCGAATTATAGTAATTCTATTAAAAAAAATAAATCAGCCCATTATGCAGGTTTCTTACCTGCATTTTTTAATGCCTGCTTAATTTTAATATCTATACAGAAAGCCCTTCAATTACTCTATTTAAATATATTATAGTTCCATAATTGATGGGTTTTATTTCTAAATATTCGGTTGCCATTTAAACTGCCTTTAAAGCCTAATTGTGACTTTAACGTGTATATTTATATCAAGATAGGCTTAAATCTCTATTTAAAGCATATACATAGCTTAAATTTGATATGTTTAATTGAATTGTTTTACTCTATCTTTTTATTTAATAAATTTAGAGAAATGATTTTTTCTAAAAAATATTGCATTTTTTTAATGCAATAGAAAAGCGCCAGTTGTTTTTATATTGTTCTCTTTTAAAGTATGCTTTATATATAAATAGCTATAGTTCTGTGGTATTTTTCGCATACCTCTTTACTACATTTTGAAAATTACTCTGTTTAAAGCTGTTGTTACAGCAAGCTTAATAAAAAATATGATGAAATCTAAAAACTAAAAGAGGTATATTTAAAAACCACCCTTGCCCTATTTTTTAAATACCACCGCTAGTATATATTAAATACCTCATTAAATATATGATACATAACCTGTGTTATATATAAAAATTACTAATATTTGTTATTTATTTTTACAAAACAAAGCGCCAATATTTAAAAAAATATCAGCGCTTATAGTTCACCTATTTTATTTTATTTTTTGTTTTAAATTTAATATTCGTTATTTCGTATCTTTCAGGTTTTCTCTTATGTTTAATATATAAGCAAACAGCCATTACAACTATCAAAAATATAGTAATTATTACCTCCATTTTCAAATAGCCCCCTTTAACTATGTATTAGCCTGCTAGCTAAAATCATAAGAAAGCAGGCTATTTTTTTACAAGTTTTTTACTACTTCTTCTTCAATACCATAGCAAATATCTTCAAAGTCTTTTGCTTTTATATTCTTAGTTGATGCCTTTTTATAACCATATTTTAACATAACTTTTCTTACAATATCGCCATCATGTTCAGCAAGTGCAAATAATTTGCCTGCTTGCTCCATGCTAATAGTTTTATTTTCTTCAATCTTAGCATCAGCCCTAGCCTTAGCATCAGCATTAGCCTTAGCGCTAGCACTAGCTTTAGGGTTCTTGTTATCGCTAGCGTTACCGCTAGAATTAGCGCTATTGTTGGTGCTATTATTATCATTAGTATTATTGTTAGCTTTATTGTTAACATTAGCATTAGCATTATTGTTAACCTTATTATTAGCATTAGTATTATTGTTCTTGTTAGTCTTAGTATTCTTGTTAGTCTTAGTATTAGTGCTAGTATTATTATTAGTATTATTGCTTTTATTATTGTTCTTATTAGCATTAGCTTTAGTATTATTGCTTTTGTTCTTATTAGTATTAGCTTTAGTATTATTACTTTTGTTAGTATTCTTATTAGCATTACTGTTATTATTGCTATTATCATCATTATTATTATAGCTGTTAGCTTGCTCATTAGTAGCATCTAAAACTTCTTCATAGCTTGCCAACCCTGTGCCTATAAGCCCTATGCCTGCTTGCGCTATAGCACGCCCAATAGCAGAAGTCTTAGCCTTTTCAATAGGGTTTGTGCTGTTAGCACCGCCACCAGTCCAAAATATTCTGCTAATACCTTCTAAGTTGCCAAAAAGTTCACTTTCTATTTTTACCACTAAAGGGTAATATTCAGGCGTGCCATTGTTTTCTTCTAATAACTTACATACATGCTCTATATTTGATGTGATATTATACTTGCTACGCTTGTTATTTTCCTTGTCAAAGTGTTCATTAGCAAACCACAATACCCTGCCATGTACAGTAATATAAGGGTTTTTAATTTTAATAAAAGTTTTTTGCTTATAAATAAAGCCACCTAATTTTTCTAATTCTATTAATTCTTTACCATTTTTAATTGCAAAGTTACCTATTTTTTTATTTTGTTCAAGCATAACAATAAAAGAATGATATTGTTTAGGTGTTTGATTAAAAGCTTGCTCTATAAGTTTACCTTCTTTTTCTTTTTCACTTCTTGCTATATCAATAATATCCATAATGTAAACCTTCTTCCTAGGTTTTAGTTTAGTTTAGTTTAATAATCATTTTAACTTCTCCATCTTCAACTTCAACGCCATCTACAATTTCACCCGTATTAGTATCAACAACTTTACCTTCAACTACTTCAAAGTTTTGCTTAAATTCTCTTTTTTTGAGTTTTTCTTGTATCTTATAAAAGTCATGGTATTTATTTTCTTTAAGCCAATCAACTATTTTTTGTTCATCATTATATTTCCACTTATCCCGTCCTTTTCTAGTTGATACCTTGCCATGTGGTGTATTAATTTTAAAATCTTCGCCTTCTTCTTTAAGCTTTTTGCTATAATATTTTTCAATCAGGCTTTCAAAATAAGATATAGAAGTTTCTATTCTCTCTTTCTCATTATCTTCCCATTCTTGTATATTAGCCCTTTCTTTATCAGCAGTTTTTTGCACTTCATCAAGTTGCTTATTTAAACTAGTAAGCATCTTTAAAGTCCAACTAGCACTACTATTATTAGTTACTTTAAAAGGGTCGCTATCTTTTTTATCTTTAGCTTGAACCTTAGCCTTAATCTCATTAGCCCTACTAACATAATCTTGTTCATAAGAATTTAACATATATTATACCTCCTGTATAATTTTAATTTTTTTGTATTTCTAAGCCTTCGCCCCTACTCACTAGCTGTTAGATTCATATTAAAAATATCATCTATGCTATCAACTTCAAAAAGTTCTTTAAGTGCTAAAAGTTCATCTAATTTAAAATCACTAGGCTTATTTTCTCTAGCATAATATGTGTGCCTTGAAAAGCTTAAAGCCCTAGCAACATCACTTTTATTAATATCTCTTGATAATCTAACAAACTCAAATCTTTCAGAAAGTTCATCTTCGCTTAATTCTCTTAGCGGTTTATCGCCTTGCTTTCCAAGTATTTTTTCTTTACTAAGATATTGGTTTATCATGTTAGCAACCCCTCTCTAATGTATATTATCTGATACTCTTGTAATTATTATACCATACAAGGTGTAAGAAATACACCCTATATAGTTGGTATTTTTTACACCTTTAAAGAATTTTAGTTTAAAAAAGATTTTCTTTGTTCATAGCTATAGCAACCATCTATAATTGCTTTAGTAAGCTTGCTAAATACCTTATAAGCATCTTCTTTGCTAGCATATGTGTTATGTGTATATTCTTTAGTTTCTTCGTTTCTAATGCCTACTGTATATTTGTTACCATCTTTGCCATACTTTACTTTAATATCTCCTTGTATATCTACCATTTCAGCTATTGTAAAATTCATTTATATCACTCTCTCTAATTTTTTTTATTTATTATTTCCCTCAACCTCTAAATATATTATACCATACAACTTGTAAGAATGTCAACACTAATGCACTACTTTTCATACACCAATTAATGGTAAAACTAAAATAAATCATTTTCTGCAATTACATCTATTATTTCAACTAATAGCCATGATTTAAGGTAAAAAAATAAAGCTAGGTTTTAAGCCCTAGCTTTTGTTCTAGTGCAAGTATCATCAAAGCTTTCAACATACCCATCAGGCTTGCTAATGCCATAATGTTTAGTTATCCAAAAAAACTTACCTTTTCTGATTCTAGCATTGCAATATTTAAATTTACAATCTTTAAAATAGATTCTACCACTTGCAGTAATCTTATCAACTTGCTTTAGGCTTGAACCGCCCAAGCCTATTAAGCCAACTTTAAGCTTGCCATTTACCACCATTTTCTCAGCTACTTCTTTTGCAGTAAAACCTAATGTATTAGTTTTCATTTATTATCACTCTCTCCAAGTTATTTTTTGTAATTATTATCGTTTCCCTCAACCTCAATATTAGTATATCATACTACTTGTAAGAAAGTCAATACATATTTTATATTTTCTTTTAAAAATAGACAAAAAAAGATGCTATATAAAAACTTACTTATATAACACCCTAAAAAATTATTTAGAAGTTCTTCTTTGATTCTGTATCATGTTTTTTAAATCTTCTACATTAGTAAAACCCTTTAAAACAACTTCGGTTGCCCCTGTAGCACTAGTTGCAAGGCTTAAGTTACCAAAGCCAAAGATTCTTTCTCTTATACCCTGTTTAACCTGTATATTACGAATATCTGAAATAAAAATTTCATCTAAATTTTTTCTAATTATACCAGTTCGATATATTACCATATCTTTTTTAATAATAAGTTTATGATTTTTTGCTTTAATAATAGAAGTTATAAATAATATAGTATAAACAAAAGTAATAAAGCCTATGTTTAAATCACCAACCATAATTAAACCTAATATAAAAAATATAGCCCAATTTACAACAGCATTAATATTAATATGATACCATTTAGGATTGCCTTCATAAAGTATAGTGTTCTTATCATCAAGCCTTTTGTGTTCATCATAAAACTTAAAAACTTCTTCATCATAAGAATTTCTACTCTTAAGTATATCTCTAATATTTTCTATTTCGTTTACTTCGTATTTGTGATAATCATTCATAACAATATTTTCTAGTTCATCAATAGTTTTTAAAGAAAATTCATCTTTTTTAGCCAATACATACACCCCTTTCTATTTGTATTATTAAACTTCTTTTCTTATGTATTTAATTATATTATACTATATGTAAGAAAATCAACACACAATAATTGCCAAATAAAATTTAGACAATAAAAAAACGCTGTATTATTTAATACAACGCTTATGCTAAATGCAATATTTAAAAATCATTCTTTTGCGCCACTCTTTACTTCTAAAATTTTTCTCAAATCATAAGCCTGTAAGCATTTAAGACTAAATCCATTCTTATCTTTTGGTATCGCTACACATAAAGAACTAAACTCATGCTTGCCTGTAGGATTAACAGCTACTTTTTCTAATGCTAGTTTTATATCTAAATTCTTTTCTATCTCTTTAAAAGTACCGTTATCAAAATCAAAATCAACCTTTTGCCCTAATAACTCACCTTTAGGGTAAAATACCAACATGTGCCACCCTTCCATCTGATTGTATAATTTTAAGATACATTCAAATTCCCAATCTATGCCTAGTAGTTCCATCTGCATCAACTCTTTCTATGATTAATTTTTTTTAAATAAAAGCCTAAAAGGTAAAAACATTATCACAAAAGGTAACTTAAATATATTAAAAATGAAAATACCCATGTAGTAAAAGATAGAAAAAAAGCCTAATATTATAGCAATGCCTAGGGTTAATATGCCACTAATACCCGTTACAATTAAAGATATTATAATAAATAATAGTATAAGTTCCATTTAAGCCACCGCCTTTTAATAAACTTTGTATCTATATTTTTCTAACTTTTCAATAGTCTTAT
>Ga0207421_10000248_pt1 | contig 67978 bp, 62 predicted proteins | sample SodLakKL_010_SED_4_FD_187542 | JGI IMG/M metagenome (GOLD analysis project Ga0207421, IMG submission 187542) | Alkaline sediment microbial communities from Lake Tanatar, Kulunda Steppe, Russia - 8KL_010_SED (SPAdes) (version 2) | ecosystem: Environmental > Aquatic > Non-marine Saline and...
GCTGCTCGGCTCGGTGAGCCAGCAGGTCTCCCAGCACAGCCCGTGCCCGGTCGTCGTCGTGCCGGCCAAGAAGGACCGCCGCTAGGACGAGGGGGCGCGCAGGACGTTGCCGCGGCCGCGGGGCGTTGCTATCCTCGCGGCTGGCTGCGATCAGGGCCGCTCGGCGTGCCCGTTCGCCGTCGGCAAAGCATCCACAGGGCCCCGTCGTCTAGCGGCCAAGGACGCCGCCCTCTCAAGGCGGTAACGCCGGTTCAAATCCGGTCGGGGCTACGAAACGATTATTTCGGCACCACCGCTTGCCGATCCGGGACCACGGGTGGCGAGCGAGACCGGAGCCACGCGCCAGGCGCGCGTCATCCCAGCAGGTCCGGCCGGTAGCGCTCGAGCAGCGCCAAGGCGAAGGTGATCTTGTCCCCGACACGCTGACCCTTGGGGTGCGCGGTCGTCCACAACTCGAGGTTCTCCGGCCTGTTGTCGGTGCGCACGCCGTTCAGGTGATGAACCACCTCGTCGCTCGTGAGGGGACGACCGAGTATCTGCGCCATGACGAGGCGGTGCTCGGGATACGGCGACTGCCCATGGCTGAGGTGACGCAGGTCGGGCGGGACGGGCACGCGGCGGTAGCCGTGGCTGAGGCAGCCTTCGCCCGCCGGGGTGCGCACCGGCTCCCCCTCGCGCGCCGACCCGGTCGCCCGCACGCGGCGGTAGTGGGTCTGACACCAGCCCGAGGCGTGGGTGGGCCGCTCGCAGTCCTCGGCGCTGCACGTCTCCGGTTGGCGGCGACGCCCGAGCGGCTGGGTGGCGTCGACGTCCCCGGTGCGCCGACGGCGCTGGTCGTGGCCGTGGCAGAGCCCGTGGGCGTCGACGGGCAGCGCGCAGCCCTCGACCGCGCAGGCCCTTGGCGTGCCCCTCGGGGCAACGTCGGCGAGCGGGTCGCCGTGACGACGCCGGCGGCGGTCGTGCAGCTCGCAGAGCCCGTTGGCGTAATGCCTCCGCTCGCAGGTCGCTACAGCGCAGGACCGCCCCGCGGCGTAGTCCGGCGGCCGCGGCTCATACGCCAGGTGCGCTCGACGGCGCCATGTGGCCAGATGCACGATCCCTCACCCCCGGGAGGGCTCACGCCCTCGTCTCGGCTCGAGGGGCCAACGTAGAACAGGGGTGCGACACCGCCGGCGCCGCGCGCCGAAGGCCCTGTGGAGGGGCGAGGAGGATGAGGCGCGGGTCTGCGCACGGGCAACGGCCCGCCGCGATGTGCGCGGCGGGCCGTCGACTCGCTCGGGGGGAAGGACTCGAACCCTCAATAACTGGACCAGAACCAGCCGTGTTGCCGATTACACCACCCCCGAAGGGCGACATCGAGAATAGCGAGGCCACCCCGGCCCGGCAATCGCCGGGGCCACCCGGAGGGTGCACCGCAGCATGGCGCCGAGGGCGTTCACGACCCCGCAGCCGGCGCGGTGAAGCGCTCGCGCGCCTCGCGCACGCGGGCAAGGACCGTCTCGCGCTCGAGCACCGCGAGGGTCTCGGGCAGCGGCGGGCTCACCGCGGTGCCGGCCACGGCCACCCGGACCGGCTGCATGACCTTGCCGCGGCCGAGCTCGAGGTCGGCGCAGAGACCGTCGAAGGCCTCGAGGATCGACTCGGCCGTCCAGTCCCCGAGGTCGGCGAGGGCGGGCTCGGCCGCGGCGAGGACCTCCGCGGCGCGACCCTTCGCGAGGTGCTTGGCGACGGCCTTCTCCTCGTAGGCGACCTCGTCGGCGAAGGCGAAGGCGACGAGCGGCGGCGCCTCAGCGAGGGTCTGGATGCGCTCCTGCAGCAGCGGGGCGAACGCCTCGAGCAGCGCCCGCTCGCCGGGCTGCGGCGGGTCGGCGACGAGACCGGCCTCGACGAAGAAGGGGACGAGCCGCTCGCTGAGCTCGGCCACGTCGAGGGCCTTGATCGCGTCGCCGTTGAACGAGCGCAGCTTGTCGACGTCGAAGTAGGCGGGGTTGCGGCCGACGCGCGCGAGGTCGAAGCGCGCGACGATCTCGGGCACCGACAGCTGCTCGGTCTTGCCGTCGCCGGGGCTCCAGCCGCACAGCGCGAGGAGGTTGACGAGGACCTCCGGCAGGATCCCCTGCCGTGCGAACTCCTCCACGGCGACCGAGCCGTGGCGCTTCGACAGCTTCTTGCGGTCCTCCCCCACGAGCATCGGCAGGTGCGCGTAGGTCGCCACCGGACCCCAGCCCGGCTCGCGGGCGGGCAGGCCGACCTCGGCCAGCGCGGCGTCGAGCAGCGCCCGCCCATCGTCCTCGGCGAGGAGGAGCTCGGAGAGGTAGCGCTGCCTCGGCGTCGCCGAGAGGAGGTCCTCGCCGCGGGCGACGAGGTCGATGCCCTGCGCGAGGTCGTCGACGGTGTTGGCGAGGTAGTACGTCGCCGAGCCGTCGGCGCGGGCGATGACGAAGTCGGGGACGTCGGCCCAGTCCACCTCGACCGGGCCCCGAATGAGGTCGTCGACGACGCTCGTGCCCCCCTCGGGGGTCGCGAGGCGCAGGACCGGCGTGCGACCCTCCTCGCGGTAGGCGGCGCGCTGCGCCTCGGTGAGGTGGCGGTGCGCGCCGCCGTAGCCGGGCGGTCGGCCCTCGGCGCGCGCGCGGCCCCGCTCGGCGTCGAGCTCCTCGGCGGTCTCGAAGGCCTCGTAGGCGTGCCCGGCCTCGAGCAGACGGCGGGCGACGGCGGCGTAGAGGGCGCTGCGCTCGGACTGCCGGTACGGGCCGTGGGCGCCGCCGACGTCGGGTCCCTCGTCCCAGTGCAGCCCGAGGAAGCGCAGGCCGTCGAGCATCCCGAGCATCGACGCCTCGGTCGCGCGCTCGGCGTCGGTGTCCTCGATCCGCAGCACGAACGTGCCGTCGTGCGCGCGCGCGTGCAGCCAGTTGTACAGCGCGGTCCTCGCACCGCCGACGTGGAGCCAGCCACTGGGTGCGGGGCAGAACCGGACACGCGGAGCGCTCATCGGATCCTCACAGCTCGGGGGCGGCGGTCGCGCGACAGGCTAGCGGCCCGCGACGGTCGAGCCCGCCTGCCCCCAAGCGGGTACCGCCCGCCACCTCGGGGCAGGCTGCCACGCGGTGGCCGCAAGCCCGGCACGAAAGGTGCTCCCATGGCGCAACGAGAACACGACGTCGTCCTCCTGGGGGCGACGGGCTTCACCGGGCGGCTCACCGCCGCGCACCTCGCCAGTCGCGCCGCGACCGAGGGCCAGCGGGTCGCGCTCGCCGGCCGGGACCGCGAGCGGCTGTCGCAGCTCGCCTCCGACCTCGGTGGGGAGCTCGCCGTCGAGGTGGTCGACACCGACGACCTCGCGGGGCTCACCGCGCTGGCCTCCCGGACGCGCGTGCTCGCCACGACCGTCGGGCCGTACGCACGCCACGGCCGGCTCGTGCCCCAGGCCTGCGCACGCACGGGGACCTCCTACCTCGACCTCGCCGGTGAGCCGGCCTTCGTCGCCGACGTCGCCTGGCGCCACGACGCCGAGGCGCGCCGCAGCGGTGCGACCCTCGTGAGCAGCTGCGGCTTCGAGTCGGTCGTGACCGACCTCGGCGCCCAGCTCGCCGTCGAGGCGCTCGCGCCCCGCGACGACGAGCCCGTCGAGGTCCGCAGCTACCTGCGCGGGCAGGGCGGGGCGAGCGGTGGCACGATCGCCTCGGCCTTCGAGACCCTGGGCAGCCGCGCACCCCGCGTGCCGCCGCCGTCCCGTGCCATGCGGCCCACCGCCGGCGTGGCCGATGGCCTGCACCACGCCGCGGTCATCGGCGGGGTCGGGGTCCCGCTGCCGACCGTCGACGGCCAGATCGCCCGGCGCTCGGGGGCGCGGCTGCCGGGCTACGGCTCGCGCTTCGCCTTCGGCTACTTCGTCGGCGCACCCTCCCGCGCCGCCGGCCTGGGGATGCTCGCGGCGATGGCGACCCTGTCGGCCCTCGCAGCGACCTCGCCGACAAGGGCCTTGCTGCGCGCGCTCGCGCCCTCCCCCGGTGACGGACCCTCAGCCGAGCGGCGCGCCGAGCACTGGTTCAAGGTCACGAGCGTCGCGAGCACCGACGGTCGGCAGGCGGTGAGCGAGGTCGCCGGAGGCGACCCTGGCTATGGCGAGACCGCGGTGATCCTCGCCGAGGCCGCCTTCGCCCTCGCGGCCGGCGAGGGGCTGGCCACCGGGGCCTGCGGTCCCGCCGAGGCGCTTGGGCCCCATCTGCGCGACCGCCTCCGCGCACAGGGCCTGCGGCTGGAGGTCACCGGCTGAGCGGGTTGGCCAGCCACGAGGGCGGAGTCACTCGGCGCGGCGCCCTACCCACCCTCGGCGGCAACGGGGTTGCGCAGCGCGCCGATCCCCTCGACGGAGACCTCGCAGATCTGCCCGTCAGCGATGGGGCCGACCCCTGAGGGCGTGCCGGTGAGCACGACGTCACCAGGCAGCAGCGTCGTGAAGGCCGAGACGTGGGCGAGCAGCGACGGGACGTCGAAGACGAGATCGGCGGTACTGCCGTCCTGGCGGACCTCCTCATCGACGGTGCAGCGCACCGCGAGGCCCTGCGCCGGGTCGAGCTCGGTCTCGATCCAGGGCCCGAGCGGGCAGAAGCTGTCGAAGCCCTTGGCCCTGGTGAACTGCCCGTCGCGGCGCTGGAGGTCGCGGGCGGTGACGTCGTTGGCGACGGTGTAGCCGAGGATCGACGCGGCGGACTCCGCTGGCGTCGCCCGGCGCAGCAGGCGGCCAACGACGACGGCGAGCTCGGCCTCGTGGTGGACCTCGGCGGACTCCGGCGGCAGCCGGATCGCCTCGCCCGGGCCGATCACCGTCGTGGGGAGCTTGGCGAAGACGAGCGGCTCGGCGGGCACCTCCCCACCCATCTCCGCGGCGTGCCCGGCGTAGTTCTTGCCGATCGCGAGGATCTTCGACGGGATGATCGGCGCGAGCAGGGGGACGTCGGCGAGCGGCGCGACCTGGTCGGTCAGCCGCAGCTCGCCGAAGGGGTGGCCGTCGAGCAGGGCGACGTGGTCGGGCTTGCCCTCCGGCCGCGTGACGACGCCGAACGCGGGGCCACTCGGCCTCGCGACGCGAACGATGCGCACGACGACTCCTTCCTGTGCCACGGATCAGCGGCCTGCGCGGCAGTCAACCACGCCACCGCGAGTGGCTCACGTCTGCGCGACGACGGGATCCGCCGCCCGCGGTGCCCGCTGGCGGCGACGCAGCGACAGCACGACGAGGCCGGTGAGGACGAGCCCACCGCCGAGCAGCCCGAGCGGGCCGGGCTGCTCACGCAGCAGCAGCATGCCGAGCGCTCCGGCGGTGAGTGGCTCGGCGAGGGAGAGCGTGGCGGCCGTCCCCGCAGCGACCCCACGCAGCCCCGCGGAGAAGACGACGTAGGCGAGCGTCGTCGCGACGAGGCCGAGGAACGCGACCATCGCCAGGCCACGCGGCGTGGCCAGCCAGGACAGGTCGCTCACCATGAGGACCGGAGCGAGCAGGACCGCGCCGCCGGCGAAGACGACCCCGACGACACCGACCGGCCCGCCCCCACCGTCGAGCAGGGCCTTCATCGCCACGGTCCCGGCCCCGAAGGCGAGGCCGGCGAGCAGCGCGAGGCCGATGCCGAGGGCGTCGACGCGGACCGCGCCCTGCGGCAGCAGCAGCAAGGCACTGCCGGCGACGGCGAGGGCCGTGGCGGTGCCCCAGCCGGGCTCGGGGCGCTCGCCGCGTGCGAGCCGCGCGATGATCCCGGTCCACACCGGCACGGACCCGATCGCCACGGCGGTGCCGAGCGCGACGCCGGCGCGGTCGACGCCGGCGAAGAACGCGCCCTGGTAGCCGGCGATCGCGATGATGGCGACCACGAGGGCGGTGCCGCCCCGCGGTGCGCCACGCCACACCTGCGGGCCGAGCTCGCCACGGGCGGCGGCAAGCAGCAGGAGCGCGGTCCCACCGAGCGCGACGCGCGTCGCCCCGACGGCTGCAGGCGTGGTCTCGGCCGGGCCGAGCGCCTGCGCAGTGCCGGTCGTGCCCCACAGCACCGCACCGACGAGGACGAGCAACGCGGGCATCATCGCTCGGCTGCCGTCAAGCCGTAGACCACGAGATCGCGGCGCCCGCCGTCGCGGGTCGCCTCCCGGCCGCGCAGCACACCCTCGCGGCGCAGGCCGGCCTTCTCGGCCACTCGGCAGGAGGCGAGGTTGTGCGGCCCGGCCATGAGCTCGACCCGCCCGTCACCGAGGCCGTCGAAGGCCCAGGCGACGAGCAGGCGCACCGCGCGCGTGGCCAGTCCCCTGCCACGCGCGCCCGCCGCGATCCAGTACCCGACCTCACTCACTCCGTTGCGAGGGTCGCGGCGCGGGATGCCCGCCGAGCCGACGAGGCCGTCGGCGTCGCAGGCGGCGAAGGCGAGGTCGGTGCCGGCAGCGAAGCCGGCAGGGCGCGCGGTGATGTAGGCCTCGGCGTCGGCGAGCGTGTAGGGGCTCGGCAGATCGGGCAGCCACCGGGCCACGTCAGGGTCGTCGGCGGCCGCGGCGAGCGCGGGCGCGTCGTCCTCGCGCCATGGGCGCAGCGTGACGACTCCGTCGGAGAGCGGCGGCTGCGGCGGGGCGACCGTGCACGCCCCGGAGGAGGTCACCGGGCCATCGCCGGATCGTCGTCCGGGGCGGGCTGGTTGGTCAGCCCGTAGGCGTAGGCGTCGGCCATGGCCTTCCACGAGGCGTCGATGACGTTCTCCGAGACGCCGACCGTCGACCACTCACGCTCGCCGTCGGAGCTCGACAGCAGCACCCTCGTCGTCGCCGCGGTGCCGGCCTGCGGGTCGAGGATGCGCACCTTGTAGTCCGCCAGCGAGATGCGCCCGAGCTCGGGGTAGCGCCCGTTGACGGCGGCGCGGAAGGCCTGGTCGAGGGCGTCGACGGGCCCGTTGCCCTCGCCGACGCCGATCTTGCGCACCCAGCCGTCGACGACGTCCTCGTCACCGGGCTGGGCGCGCACCCACACGCGCGCGGTGGCCTCGGCGACGGTGCGGCCGTCCTCGCGGCGCTCGACGATCGCGCGGAAGCCCTCGAGGCGGAACGGCTCGGCGGCCATCCCCGCCTCGTCGCGCACAAGGAGCTCGAAGGAGGCGTCGGCGGCCTCGAAGGAGTAGCCCGCGTGCTCGAGGTCCTTGACGCGGTCGAGGATGCGCCCCACGAGGTCGCCGTCGTCGCCGAGGTCGAGGCCGAGCTGCTCGCCCTTCATCACGATCGTCGACTTGCCGGCGAGCTCGGACATGAGCAGGCGCAGGGAGTTGCCGACCGATTCCGGCTCGATGTGCTGGTAGGTGCTCGTGTTCTTCGCGAGAGCGGAGACGTGCAGGCCGGCCTTGTGGGCGAACGCCGCCGAGCCGACGTAGGGCGCGTGCGGGTCGGGCGTGAGGTTCATCGTCTCGGCGACCTCGTGGGCCACCCGTGAGAGCTGGGCGAGCCGCTCGGGCCCGAGGAGCTCGAGACCCCACTTGAGCTCGAGGTTGGGGATGATCGAGCAGAGGTTGGCGTTGCCGGTGCGCTCACCGATCCCGTTGATCGTGCCCTGGACGTGCGTGGCGCCGGCGCGCAGCGCGACGAGGGAGTTGGCCACCGCGCACTCGGTGTCGTTGTGGACGTGCACGCCGACCTGGGTGCCCCCGAGGTGGGTGACCATGCGCCGTGTGACGTCCTCGACCTCGCCGGGCAGCATGCCGCCGTTGGTGTCGCAGAGCACGACGCACTCCGCCCCGGCCTCGGCGGCCGCCGCGCAGACGTCGGCGGCGTAGATCGGGTCGTCGCGGAAGCCGTCGAAGAAGTGCTCGGCGTCGAAGAAGACGCGGCGGCCCTCACCCCGCAGCAGGCGCACCGAGTCGGCGACCATCGCGAGGTTCTCCTCGCGGGTCGTGCCGAGGACCTCGGTGGCATGCAGCGCCGAGGACTTGCCGACGAGGCAGACGATCGAGGTCCCGGACTCGAGCAGCGCCTCGAGCGCCGGCTCCCCCGCCACGTCGTGGCCGGGCCTGCGGGTCATGCCGAAGGCGACGAGCGTGGCGTGCTCGAGCCCGAGCTCGCCGGCCTTCGCCCGCGCGAAGAACTCGGTGTCCTTGGGGTTGGCCCCCGGCCAGCCACCCTCGATGTAGGGGACGCCCAACCCGTCGATCGTGCGGGCGACGCGCAGCTTGTCCTCGACGGTCAGGGCGATGCCCTCGCGCTGCGTGCCATCGCGCAGCGTCGTGTCGTAGAGATCGACGTGCGTCAACTGCGGGTCCACCTCGGCCATGGCGTCACACCTCATCTTCGTGGTGCGGTGGCGACCCGCGCGACGGGCGGCATGTGGTGCCCGCCCGCTCCCGCAGGCCGGCACCGAACCGGCTACGGGAGCGGTCGAATAATGATGGCCACGATGGCGCGCGCGTCGACGTCGGCCTCGGCGAGACCGGTGAGGACACACTGCGCGGGGCTCATCGCACTCTAGTGTGGCAGACGACGGGGCACGCCGACAACCCGGTCGGCGGTCGTCCCGGCACGGTCAGCGCCGCAAGCGCTCGAGCCCGTACGCTGGCACGCGGAGCGCAACCGGTCGAGAGCCCAACGGAGACCAGCGCAAGTGATGACGACGCGCAGCCGCAACCCGCTCCTTCCCGCCCTCGGCGTCCTCGCCCTCGTCGTCGTGCTCGGGGGCCTCGCGATCGCCTTGAGCGGCGACCCGGTGGCAGCCGGCAGCGCCCACGTCTGCCCCGAGGGCAGCACCGAGAGCCGCCTCGACGTCGACGACCGCCAGGCGTGCACCCTGTCGAACCTCAACAGCACCGAGGCGACGTTCGGGGTCGCGGTCGAGAACACGAGTCGGCTGCCGGTCACGGTCACCGACGTGCCGCTCGAGCCCCTCGACCTCGTCGGGTTCACGCCCGACGAGGTCACCCGCGCCAGCGAGGAGAGCGACCTCGTGCTCGAGGACTTCGAGCCGTTCCGCCTCGCCCCCGGCGAGGAGCGACTCGTCCAGGTGCACGGCCAGCTGCCGGCCTGCGAGGAGCGCACCGAGGGGGGCGCGACGACGTTCACCAAGCTCGCGGTGTCCGTGCGCATGCTCGGCCTCCCCCGCGAGGCCTCGGTGACCCTCGACCCGGCCATCCGCCTCGTCAGCGAGCCGTGCTGAGGCGGGCATCCGCCCGCCGGCTGCGTGCTCAGCCGACGACGTCGAGGAGGTCGGCGTAGCGCTCGTCCCGGCCCTCGACGACGGCGAAGAAGCGCTCCTGCAGGGTGGTGGTCACCGGGCCGGGGTCGCCGATCTCACGGTCGTCGACGGCCCTGATGGGAACGACCTCGGCGGCGGTGCCGGTGTAGAAGGCCTCGTCGGCGGTGTAGAGGTCCTGGCGCAGCAGCCGGGTCTCGACGAAGTCGATGCCGAGGTCGGCGGCGAAGCGGATGATGACCTCGCGGGTCACCCCGCGCAGCACCCCTGCGGCCAGCGGCGGCGTCAGCAGCGTGCCCTCGCGGACGACGAAGACGTTCTCGCCGGAGCCCTCGGCGACCTCGCCGTGCTCGTTGAGGAGGATCGCCTCGTCGTAGCCGGCCTGCAGGGCTTCGACCTTGGCCAACGAGGAGTTGATGTAGACCCCGCAGGCCTTCGTGCCGGTCGGGATCATGTTCGCGCCGATGCGGACCCAGGAGGAGGTCTTGGCCTGCACCCCGTGGCGCAGCCCCTCATCGCCGAGGTAGGTGCCCCACGGCCACGCGGCGATCGCCACACGGGTCGCGCTCGGCAGGGGGTTGAGGCCCATCTCGCCGTAGCCGAGGTAGACGAGCGGTCGGATGTAGCAGGAGCTCAGCCCCGAGCGCCGCACGAGCTCGCGGGTGGCGTCCATGAGCTCCTCGACACGGAAGGGCACGTCGAGCTGGAGGATCCGCGCGGAGCGGTGCAGCCGCTCGTAGTGCGCCCGGTGGGCGAACACCGCTGGGCCGCGGGAGGTCTCGTAGGCGCGGATGCCCTCGAAGACGCCCCAGCCGTAGTGCAGCGTGGGGGTGAGGACATGCACGGTGGCCTCGTCCCACGGCACGAACTCCCCGTCCATCCAGATCTCGCCGACGGACTCGATGGGCATGACGCTCCTCTCAAGGGGCCGCGGTCAGGCGGCGTGGGGTGGCCGCGGCGGCTAGCCGTCAGCGATCTCCGCGGCGATGACCTCGCCGATCTCGGCGGTGGAGTATCCCATCCCGGGGCCGCCCATGGCGCCGAGACGCGGCAGGACCGCGCCGGCGGCGGCCTCGAGCGCAGCGGCGGCCTCGGCCTCGCCGAGGTGCTCGAGGCACAGCGCGGCCGACAGCACCGCAGCGACCGGATTGGCCCAGCCCTTGCCGGCGATGTCCGGAGCCGAGCCGTGGACCGGCTCGAACATGCTCGGAGCGGTGCCGGTGGGGTTGAGGTTGCCGCTCGCGGCGAGCCCGAGCCCGCCCTGCACCGCCGCGCCGAGGTCGGTGACGATGTCGCCGAAGAGGTTGTCGGTGACCACGACGTCGAAGCGCCCGGGGTCGTCGACGAGGTAGAGGCACATCGCGTCGACGTGGACGTAGTCGACCTGCAGGCCCGGGTGCTCCGCGGCGACCTCGTCGACGACGCGCTGCCAGAGGTCGCCGGCGTAGGTGAGGACGTTCGTCTTGTGGCACAGGGTGAGGTGGCCGTCGCGGGCGACGGCGCGCTCGGCCGCGAAGCGCACGCAACGCTCCACCCCGCGACGGGTGTTGAGCGACTCCTGCGTGGCGACCTCGTAGGGGGTGCCGCGGTAGAGCTGCCCGCCCGCCCCGGCGTAGAGCCCCTCGGTGTTCTCCCGCACGACGAGGAGGTCGCAGTCGTCGGGCTCGAGACCCGCGATCGGGCTCGGAACCCCCGGCAGGAGCTGCACCGGCCGGAGATTGATGTAGAGGTCGAAGTCGAAGCGCAGCTTGAGCAGCAGACCCCGCTCGAGCACCCCCGGAGGCACGGCCGGCGTGCCGATGGCCCCGAGCAGGATCGCGTCGGCGCGGCGCAACTCCTCCAGGACGCTGGCGGGCAGCACCTCGCCGGTGGCGAGGTAGCGCTCGCCGCCGAGGTCGTACTCCTCGGTGTCGAGGGTGAAGCCGAAGCGCTGACCGGCGGCACGCGCGGCGGTCAGCGCCGCAGCGGTCACCTCCGGGCCGACGCCGTCGCCGCCGATGACCGCGAGCTCGTGGGTTCGCACTCCCGCCTCCTCGTCGCTGCTCGCGCGGCAGCGTAGCGCGCGGCCCGCTCGGCGCTAGCCCGCGATCAGCCCCTCCGCACGCAGACGTCGCCGCAGATCACCGACGCCTGAGAAGCGGTGGGCGGACAGCCCGGCCTGCTCGGCGGCGACGCAGTTGACCTCGCGGTCATCGACGAAGAGGCCCTCGTGCGACGGGATCCCCGTGCGCGCGAGCAGCGCCTCGTAGAACGCCAGGTCCGGCTTGCGCACGCCGAGGTGGCAGCTCGCCCACACCGCGGTGAAGCGGGCGTCGAAGTCGAACCGCACACGCAGCTCGTCGATCCAGGCGGGGTAGTTCGAGGCGACGTGCAGCGTGGCGACGTCGACGAGCTCGTCGAGCAGCTCGCGCATGCCGGGAAGGTAGCGGTAGCCCGCGCGGCGCACCCGGTGGAACGTCGCGAGGTCGAGCCGCGTCCCGTCGAGGAAGAAGCGCTCGGCGAAGGCGTCCTCGTCGATCGCCCCCCGCTCGAACGCCGGCCAGGCGGAGGGGTCCCGGCTCTCGGCCAGGTGCTCGGGGCCAAGGCCCGTCGCGGCCTGCAGCGCCTCCCGATAGGGGTCGGCGAGGACCGTGCCCATGAGATCGAAGAACACGTGGCGCATCCAGGAGCCCTCGGATCGGGTACGGGCAGGAGCGGTCTGGCACCATAGGGGATGAGGGAGGAGTCCGATGACCATCTTGCATGGCACCCAGGTCACGCTACGCCCGGTCACGTCCGAGGACGTCGACCAACTCGCGAAGATCCTGTCCGAGCCCGAGGTCGCCCGATGGTGGCCACGCTACGGCGATGCCGAGCGCGTTCGTCGGGAGCTGCTCGCCGCGCCCGACACCGCGGTGTTCGCCGTCGTCGTCGACGGCGAGGTCGCCGGGTCGATCCAGTACGTCGAGGAACCCGCGCCGGACTACCGGCACGCCTCGATGGACGTCTTCCTCGACCCCGCCTACCACGGCCGTGGCCTCGGCACCGATGCCGTGCGCACCCTCGCCCGTCACCTCATCCACGACCGCGGGCACCACCGTCTCGCCATCGACCCGGCGGCGGAGAACCGTAAGGCGATCCGCACCTACGAGCGGGTCGGCTTCCGTCCAGTGGGGGTGATGCGCGAGTACGAGCGCTCCGAGGACGGCATTTGGCACGATTGCCTGCTCATGGACCTCCTCAAGCGCGATCTCGAGTGACCGCCCGCCCGAGCACCGCACCGGCAAGCGCGCAGCAGCACCGTCTTGCGCAGGGCCTCGCCCATCCCGGTGACGGGCCACGGGTGGGGGCTGAGGAGCACCCGTGAGAGCCAAACCGCTCGAGCGCAGCACCGACGACCGCATGATCGCCGGGGTGGCCGGCGGCATCGCCGACTGGCTCGGCGTCGATGCGACGCTCGTGCGCGTCGCCTTCGTCGCGTTGACGTTCGCCAACCTCGTCGGCGCGCTCGCCTACGCCATCCTCATGGTCGTGTTGCCCAGCGACGCGGGCCGCCGGCCGCCGCGACCCGTCGACGCCGATCCGCCGACGACACCGCTGGCCACGCCGCCCTACGGGGCGCCGGCCGCTGCGAGCACCACCGCCGAGGAGGACGACGACGAGCGCCGCGCCAGCCGCGCGCGCCAGGCCATCGGTGGGGGCATCACCGCGATCGGCCTGTGGCTGCTCGCCCGGCAGATCGGACTCGTGCCCGACCTCGCGTGGTCGGTCATCGCTCCGCTCGTGCTCATCGGCGTCGGCGTGCTGTTGCTCGCCGGCAGGACCGCGGGCGGTGGACAGGCATGATCGGTCCGCTGCTCCTCGTCGCCCTCGGGGTGCTCCTGCTGCTCACCAACCTCGACGTCATCGGTGCGAGCACCTGGCTCGGCATGGTCGAGCTATGGCCGATCGTCCTCGTGGCCGTGGGGGTGAGCCTGCTGTTGCCGCGCGAGGCGCGCCTCGGTCGGGGCGTCGTCGCCGTGACGACGATCGTCGCCTTGGCGGTCGGTGGCTGGGCGATGAGCGAGCGCGACCAGCCGTTGCGCGGGCGCAGCGGCGACGTGGGCATCGCGCTCGGTGGCGCGGACCGCGCCGACGTCGAGATCGAGGTGGGCGCCGGCAGGCTCGAGCTCATCGACGGTGCGGCCTCCGGCGAGGCGGTGAGCGGCACGGTCGGGCTCGGGCGCGGCCAGCGGCTCGTCGCCACCGGCGGCGAGCGCGGAGATCTCGCGCTCGTGCGCGTCGCCGCCGAGGGGCGGTGGTTCCGGCTCGGCGTCAACCCGACGCTCGTCGAGCCGTGGACCCTCGCGATCACCGACGAGGTCCCCGTGGCCCTGCGCGTCTCTACGGGCGTCGGCGAGGCTGAGCTCGACCTGAGCCGCCTCGAGCTCGAGGAGGCGCGCGTCGACGTCGGCGTGGGGCGCACCGTCGTGCGCCTGCCCGACAGCGGACGGCCGAGGGTGCGCATCGATGGTGGCATCGGCGAGTCGGTGGTGCGCATCCCCGACGGGATCGCCGCCCGCATCGCCATCGACACCGGGATCGGCGCGGCGACCGTGGATGACGCGTTCGTGCGCAGCGGCGACGTCTACACGAGCCCAGGCTGGGAGGACGCCGAGGACCGCCTCGACATCGTCGTCGACACCGGGATCGGCTCGGTGAGAGTGCTGCGCGGCGACGGCGACGATGACGAGGGCGCGGAGGACTCAGAGGGGTAGGGCGCCCGGGGGCAGGCACCGCCTCCCCGGTCGAGCAGGTCGGCGAGGGCGTCGAGGAGGGCCTCGATCGCCGCGATGATCCCCCGCCGCGACCCGTCCTCCGCAGAGAGGGCCTCGGCGACCCTCGTGGGCAAGGCCTGCACCGCCGAGGGCCCGGGCACGCCCCCCAGGGGCCGGCCGGCTATCCAAGAGCCGTCCCCCGCACGCGCTCGTCCATGACCGAGACCGTGCCACAGCGCCCACCCTCCCCGGCGGCGAACCACTGCGACGCTGTGGACGGAGAGATCCCGCGGCCGAGCGGGCGTCCTCGCCGGAGTGCGGGTCACCGGCGTTGGGCGTCGAGGAAGCGGTCGAGCACCTCGCGATCGCGGTTGTAGGACAGCAGCTCCCGGGCCTTGCCGGGCGGCAGCCAGCGCAGGTCGTCGACCTCGGCATCGGAGCTGAAGGTCCCACCGACCGCGCGCATCGCCCAGAAGCGGACGGTCTTCTCGCGGGGCCCTCGTGGGGTGCGGATCGGGTAGCGCACCTCCCCGAGCTCGTCGCCGAGCTCGACGTCGTAGCCGGTCTCCTCAGCGACCTCGCGCCGCGCGGCGTCGAGCTCGGTCTCGCCCTCGTCGAGCTTGCCCTTGGGCAGCGACCAGTCGTCGTACTTGGGGCGGTGCACGACGGCGATGCGCGGACCGCCGTCGTCGGCTCGCCAGAGCACCGCTCCCGCCGCGCGCACCGGCTCCTCCATCGCGCCTCCCAGCCTGGCCATCGGGTCCTCGGCAGCGGCAGCGTAGCGGGCCGTCGGTCCCTGGCAGCGGGCGCGGCTAACCGCTAGCGTGACCGTCCGCCTGCGGAGGAGCGTTGCGGTGTCTGACTGGCTACACGTCGAGGTCACGCTCACGGGCAACCATGCCGTGCGCCTCTCCCCTGCGCCGGGCCGGGTCATGCTCTGCCACGTCGAGCACACCCTCGCCGACCTCGCCGAGGCGATCGACACCGGCTTCGGCCGCTGGGACCTCGGCCACCTCCACGAGTTCGCCGTCGGCGACCGGCGCTTCATGCCGAGCCCCGAGCCCGCCGACGACGCCGAGGACAGCGAGGAGACGACGCTCTCCGATCTCGACGTCGAGGCGGGGGACCGCTTCACCTACGTCTTCGACCTCGGGGAGGAGTGGGAGCACGTCTGCGAGGTCACCGAGGTCGGGCTCGACCTCGACCCCGAGGACGAGCCCGACGGCGTCGTGCCGGTCTTCGGCTGGGGCACGATCCCCGACCAGTACGGCCGGGAGCGCTCCGGCGAGGACGACGAGGACGACCTCGACCCCGCGGAGGCCTGGGAGGTCGTCGCCAACGCCCTGCGCGTCGACGACGCACCGCCCCCGCCCGAGCTCGCCGACGCCGCGGCGGCGCTGCGCGAGCCCGCCGGCCACGCCGGACTCGCGATCGTCGCCGAGGCCGCCGACCTCGACCCCGACGACGGCGAGGTCGACCTCTGGCTCGACGCGGTGGCCGCGATCGTCGAGCCCCAGGGCGAGACGAGCCTCGACGAGGTCTCGAGGGAGGCCTGGCAGGCCATCGAGCATGCCGACTGGGCCGGCGCGGTCATCGAGCTCGTGCGCCTCGGGCAGGGCGCGGCGGCCGACGCGCCCTCACTGCACCACCTCATCGGCCAGTGCCCCGAGGTCGAGGAGTCCGACCTCGACCCCGACGACGAGGCGACCCTGCGCCAAGGGCTCGCGCTCGTCGGCGGCCTGCTCATGGCCGTGGGCGCCCTCGACGACGACCGGCGCCTCACCGCGCTCGGCGCGTGGGGACTGCCGCGGGCGCTGCGGCGAGCCTGGACCGGTGAGGCCTGAGCACCCGGGCGAGGTGCCGCCTGCAGGGCCCGCGCGGCGCCTCACTGCGCCGAACCCCCCTCGTCGAGGTCGGCGCCGAGGACCTCGGCGAGCAGCTCGACGGTCTCCCACGTGGTGTGCTGCCGGCCGTTGAGGATGCGCGAGAGCGTCTCGCGTCGCAGGGGGCGCGCGGTCACGGCCAACCGCGACTCGAGGTCGGTGACCGTGAGTCCCGCCGCCCGCAGCGCCTCGTGGCAGCGCACGACGGCGGCCCAGAGCGCCTCGTCGCCGGCGGGGGCGGGGCGCTCCCACCAGTGGACCTCGCCGCCGGGACCCCGAGAGGGCCGGCGGCCCCGTGTGCGCCAGGCCCCACGGCGCGGCCTGACCGGCGTCTCCCCGTGGTCCCGGAAGCGCCGCTCCTCCGGTGGGGGCATCTCGATCCTCCTCGCGAGCCTCATGACCAACCTCCTCCGGTGTCGGTGGTGGCATGATGTCCGGGGGTAGCCGTCAGATCTGACGAAAGGCCGGGCATGGCGGCCGGGGTCCGACCCTTGGAGGGCGGCAAGGCGGTCGATGCGCGCGACCTCGCCGCCTGGGCCGACGCCAGCGGGCAGCCCAGCGGTGACGACGAGACCTGGCGCGAGGAGGCCGGCGCCTACGTCGCCGCGCACCCGCGCCCGGACTCGGGGCTCGGCGAGGCGCAGCGCCTCGCCCTGCTGCGTCGGCTCGCTGCGGGCCCGGCGACGACCGCCGAGCTGCTCGCGGCGCTGCGCACCGTCGGCTGGGTGGGGGCCTCCGACCTCGAGAACCGGCTGCGCGAGCTGCGTGGCGGCGGCCGCGGCGCCGGTCGCGGAGGGCTCGACCTGCGGTCCCAGGCCGGGCGGCACTGGCTCGACGCGCCGCTGCCCACGCTCGACGATGCCCAGGTGCGCGCGATCGGCTTCGCCAAGGCGATGCTCGCCCAGCTCGACACGCCGATGGCCGCGGCCGCGACCCGCGCGCTCGGCGAGGTGCTGCCGGGCCTCGACGCCACCTCGCCGCCAGGGGCGGCCGCACCGGTGGCCCGCCTCGCGATGCTCGAGCGGTTCCACTCCGCACTCGAGGAGCGCCGCCCGGTGCGGCTGCGCTACGACTCCCGCAACACCCGCCTCAAGCGCGTCCTCGAGGTCGTGCCCCTCGAGTACGTCTCGCTCGGCGGGGTCGTCAAGGCGGTCTGCGTGGAGGTCGACGGCGACGGACGGCGCCACGGCGTCGATCGCCAGCTCGTCCTCGAGCGCATCATCGAGGTCGAGCCGCTCCCCGACCGGGCCGATCCCGACCCGGAGGCCTGCGCGCTCGTGCGCGACGAGCTCGTCGTCCACGTCCCCGCGGACCTCGCGACGATCATCCACGAGCGCGGGATGTTCGGCACGAGCGGGGCACCGCCGGCCCGACTCGAGTCCGATCCCGACGTCTGCGAGGTCACGGGGACCTTCCCGCGGGCGCTGGCCTGGGACGTCATGGAGCAGCTCTGCGCGTGGGCGGGCAGCGTCCAGGTGCGCGAGCCGCTGTGGCTCGTCAACGCCGTGTGCCGCCGGCTGCGCGCTGGGCTCGAGGAGATGGAGACCGCGGCGGGGTTCCGTCTCGTCAAGCCCGACCCCACGGCGCGGTTCGACTCCCACGCCGAGGCGGTGGCCTGGGAGCCCGAACCGGCAGCCCCGGATCCCCGCGGCCCGGCCCGCCGGCTCTCACCGCCGCGCTGAGACGCCGGCGGCCGCCGGAGCCGGGATCCCCCGGCCCGCTGCTGGCGGGTGGCCCTCAGCGCGCCGCGGCGGCGGCGATGCGGTCGAGCACGGCTGCGCTGGCGAGCGCGTCCTCGACGGGCAGCAGCGGCGGCGCACCCCCGCAGACCGCGGCGAAGTGCTCGAGCATCCGCTCGTAGGGGTTGGCGCGCCACGCACCGATGGCCCGCCCGTCGCGCAGGAGCGCGGCCTCGACGTCGTCGCTGGCGGTGAAGGCCTGCGGCACCTCGAGGGTGCCGCGGGGCCCGGCGATGGTGAGGAGGTCGTGGCGGGCGGTGTCGAAGGACGCGGCGATCGTCGCGAGCGCGCCTCCGGGGAAGGCGAGCACCGCCGCGGTCGCGCCGTCGACGCCGCTGTCCCAGCGTCGACGCAGCGCCGCGACGCCCTCGGGCTCCTCGCCGGTGCACCAGCGGCTGGCCGCCACGCCGTAGATCCCGAGGTCGAGGAGGGCGCCCCCGCCCTGCTCCGGACGCGCGCGGTAGTTCAACGCGTCGCCCATGATCGTGCCGAACGCCGCGTGGATGGTCTGCACCGGCCCGATGACGCCCTCGGCGAGGGTCTGCAGCCAGGCGTCGGTGCGCGGGTGGAAGCGCGCCATCACGGCCTCCATGAGCACCTTCCCGCTGCGCGCGGAGGCCGCGGCCATGCGCTGGGCGGCCGCGGCGTCGAGGGCGAGCGGCTTCTCGCAGAGCACGTGCTTGCCCGCCTCGAGCGCGGCGACGGCCCAGGGCTCGTGGAGGTCGTTGGGTAGGGCGATGTAGACCGCGTCGACGTCCTCGGCCTCGACGACCTCACGGTAGGAGCCCCGGGCGCGCCGGAAGCCGTGACTGGCCGCGAAGCTCTGCGCTCGGGTGCGCGAGCGCGAGCCGACCGCGGCGAGGTCGTGGCCGACGGTGAGCATCGCCGGCGCGAGCTTGGCAGCCGCGACCGCTCCCGGTCCGAGGATTCCCCAGCGCAACATCGCCGTGGAGCCTACACCGGCCCGCGCCACCGCGATCGGCGCGCCGCGCCCTCGGGGCCGCACCGCCCCGCGGGCGGACCGGCCCCGCGTGACGCCTACGCCGCGGTGTCCGACAGCGCGCGGCCCCGCGAGGGGTGGCGCAGCTTCGACAGCGCCCGGGCCTCGAGCTGGCGGATGCGCTCGCGGGTCAGCCCGAAGTAGCGACCGACGTCGTCGAGGGTCCGGGCCTCCCCGTCGAGCAGGCCGAAGCGCAGCTCGAGGATGATCCGCTCCCGCTCGGGCAGCCCGGCGACGACGTCGAGGAGCTCCTGGCGGGCCAGGCCCTTCGCGGCGACCTCGAGGGGGTCGTCGGCGTTGCGGTCCTCGATGAAGTCGCCGAGCTCGGCGTCGCCGTCCTCACCGACGGGGGTCTCCAGCGAGGTCGGGGTGCGGGCGTAGGTCAGGAGCTCCTCGACGGTGTCGGGGTCCTCACCGAGCTCCTCGGCGAGCTCCTCGAGCGCGGGCTCACGGCCGAGGGCCTCGGCGAGGTCGCGCTGCATCGACAGCGCCCGTCGCACCCGCTCCATCATGTGGACCGGCAGGCGGATCGTCCGGCCCTTGTCGGCGACGCCGCGGCCGACGGCCTGGCGGATCCACCACGTCGCGTAGGTCGAGAACTTGTAGCCACGGCGGTAGTCGAACTTCTCGACGGCGCGCAGCAGGCCGAGGTTGCCCTCCTGGATGAGGTCGAGCAGCGGCAGGCCCTGGCCCTGGTAGCGCTTGGCGACGCTCACGACGAGGCGCAGGTTCGCCTGCACGAGGCGCTCCTTGGCGCGCTTGCCGTCGCGGTCGACCTGGTTGAGCTGCCGCCGTCTCGTCGGGGTCGCCTTGCCGCGCTCGGCCAGCAGCCGCTCGGCCTCCAGCCCGGCCTCGTAGCGCTTGGCGAGATCCACCTCCTCCTCTGCGGTCAGGAGGGCCGTGCGGGCCATCTCCCGGAGGTAGAGCTGCACGTGGTCGTGCAGCGGCATCTCCTCGACGATCTGAGCCACGACGGCAGTCACCAGCCTTTCTGCGCGCACGCGCTCCCGAGCGAGGCCACCAGCCGCCGTCGGGAGGGCGCACCGACCCCGCGCACGGGGCTGCGGCGCCGCGCTACGCTCACGCTCAACCTCGGTCACCGATCATCGTCGGCCGGCCGCGCAATCGCCGCCGGCGGCGGGAGCCAGGCCGAGCGGGAGCGACGCTCCGCCCGACCGTGGCCGCACGGCCTAGAGTACGACGCCCGACCCGAGAATGGGGAGGCGATTTGCGATGGCGGGACGTCTGACCCTCCACGTGGGCACCGCCGGCCCTGTGTCGGCCGTCGGAGCGCCGGGTAGGTAAGGCCGATGCCCGGGGCGGCATCCGCCGTCGAACGGTCCGCCCACGAGGAGGAGCGATGAGCGCAGCACAGGAAGGCGAGCAGGTCGCGCAGGAGGGTGTCGGCGCGGCGGCCAAGGCCGTGTCGGAGTCGGTCTCCGGTCTCGTGCGCGCCGAGATCGACCTCGCGAAGGCCGAGCTCGCCGCCGGGGCGAAGGCCAAGGCCAGCGGCATCGCCATGCTCGTCGTCACCGCGGTCCTCGCGTGGCTGGGCGTGCAGGGGCTGCTCATCGCCGCCGGCTTCGCCCTCGCCCTCGTCGTGCCGGGCTGGGCCGCGGCGCTCATCGTCGCCGGCGTGCTCCTGCTGCTCGGGGCCATCATCGCCCTCGTGGGACTGCGTCAGCTGCGCAAGCCCTTCGGCCTCGACACGACGAAGGCCCAGGCCAGCGAGGACCAGGCGTGGGTGAAGGAGCGCCTCGGCGCCCCGCAGACGAGCGAGCAGATCCGGGAGGACGTGGCGTGGACGAAGCAGCGGCTGGCAAAGCGATGAGCGACGCGCCCCACGCGGCCGAGCGCGCGGCGGTCGTCGCCGCACGCGAGCGCCTCGGCGCAGATCTCGAACGACTCGACGGAGAGGTGCGATCCCAAGTGGCAGGTGGCGTACAGAAGGTCGTATGGAAGGTCGGCGCGGCCGGTCTCGGCTTCGGTGCGGCGCTCGTCGCCCGCAAGGGCCTCGAGGCCGCCTGGAAGGGCGCGACGAAGGACGATCCGCCCGAGGACCCGGGGGACTCGACGACCTCGTGGGGCGCGGCGCTGCTCTGGACGATCGCCACCGCCGTGGGCATCGGCCTCGCCCAGCTCGTCGCGAGTCGCGGCGCCGACGCGGGCTGGCGCAAGGTCGCCGGCGGACCACCGCCGGGGCGGCAGGCCTGACCCGCCCAGGCCCGGACGGTCCACAGGCCTCGGGCAGGAGCGCGTCTCGTGCCGGCGGGCGCCGCTAGGGTCGACGGGCAGGACCCGCCGACCGGAGGCACCGTGAGCTGGCACGAGGGGCCGATCCTGGCCTTCGACACCGAGACGACGAGCCGTCGACCCCGCGAGGCGCGCATCGTGCAGGCGGCGGTCGCACGCTGCGAGCCGCACCGCGACAACGACGTCCGCACCTGGCTCCTCGACCCGGGGGTGGAGGTCCCCGAGGAGGCCGCGGCGATCCACGGGATCACCACCGAGGTGGCCCGGCGTGACGGCGAGCAGCCCGCCGCGGCGCTCGGCGTCATCGCCGACGCCCTCGTCGCGGCCTGGCGCGAGGGCCTTCCGACGGTGGTGATGAACGCCCCGTACGACCTCACCGTCCTCGACGCCGAGCTCGTCCGCCACGGCCTCGCCGACCTCGATGCGCGCCGCGGGACGGTCCCGATGCTGCTCGTCGACCCGCTCGTCATCGACCGTCACCTCGACCGCTACCGCAAGGGCAAGAAGCGCCTCGAGGACCTCTGCCGGGTCTACGGCGTCGCGCTCGACGACGCCCACACCGCCGACGCCGACGCGCTCGCGACCGCACGGGTGGCCTGGCGGCTCGCCGAGCGCTACCCCGACGAGCTCGGTGACCTCGTCGCGCTGCAGGAGCGCCAGGCGCAGTGGCACCGTGCGTGGGCCGAGGACTTCGAGGCCTATCTGCGCGAGCACGTCGACCCGACGGCGGAGATCGGGCGGTCCTGGCCCCGACACCCACGGCCCGACGAGGACCCGGGCTGAGCCGCGCCCACCCGCAACCGGGCCGCTCCCGCCCCCTCCCGAGGCCCGAACCGCTCTGCGGAAGGGCCGTGGAACGACCACGGGCGCCCGACGGGGGCCGCCCGCGAAGCCCGCGTGGGTCAGGACGCCTCCGCCGCCCCGTCGGCGCCGGCGGCCTCGTCGCGCTCGGCCATCCACGCCGCCGCGCCCTCGACGAGGGGGTGGAGGAGCTCCCAGGCGCCCACCCCGCCGGCCCACCCCGGCGGGTCGCCGAGCACGCGCAGCGCCCCCGCGGGCGTCGGCGGCGCCTCGGGCGCGGGCACCCCGATGTCCTCGATGGGAGCCTGCGCGCTCGACCAGCGCGCGACGTCGAGCGAGTCGGGGTCGACACCGGCGACGCGGTCACCGTGCGCACGACGTCGACGCGCCTCGGTGAGCTCGCGCAGGAGCCGCTCGCGTCCGCGGCCGCGCAGCTGCAGGAGGACGAAGGGGTCAGCGTCGAGGGCCTCGGCGAGGACCGACCACAGCGCCGCGCCGTGCGCGCAGGGCCAGACGGGGTCCTCGCAGTCGCAGGTCACCGTGAGCTCAGCGCGCTCGGGGAAGACCCGCACCCCGGTGCGCGCGAGCTCGGCGTCGAGGCCGTCGGGGGCATGACCGGCGAGCAGGCGCGCGGTGTGGCGCACCTGCCCGGCGAGGGTGTCGACGACGGTCTCCCACGCGGCGTCGTCGAGCACGGGCGTCCTCACGCTCACCGGCACGGGTGTGGCGCGGCTGTCCTGGACCCGCGCGCTGGCCTCCCCCGCGACGACGCGCAGGTCGCTGACCCGTGCGGCGCGGTGGAACTGCCGTCCCTGGTGGAGCCGCCGCGCGACCTGCGGGTCGGTGGCCTCGACGAGGTCCCACCAGGCCTCCTGCCAGTCCATGACGCTCATTGCCCCATCGCTCAGCTCGCCTCCTCGAAGGCGCTCTCGCCCCAGTGCTCCTCGTCGAGCTCGGTGATCTGGGCGTCGACGCCGAGCGCGACGAGCTCGGCGAGCTCGTCGTCACCGAGCTCGGTGATCCACGCCTCGCCGGCACCGACGACCGAGGAGGCCAGCGAGCGCTTCTGCTCGAGCAGGTCGGCGACACGCTCCTCGACGGTGCCGGCGGTGATGAGCTTGTGCACCTCGACGGTGCGCCGCTGGCCGATGCGGTGCGCGCGGTCGGTGGCCTGGTCCTCGACCGCGGGGTTCCACCAGCGGTCGTAGTGCACGACCTGCGTCGCGGCGGTGAGGTTGAGCCCGGTGCCGCCGGCCCGCAGGCTCACGACGAGCACCGGGGACGCCGGCGCATCGCCCTCGCCCTGGAACGCCGCGACCATGCGGTCCCGGGCCCCGGCGTTGACCCCGCCGTGCAGCAGCGGCACGTCGACGTCGAGGTCGGCGGAGAGCTGGCGGGCCAGACGGCGCCCCATCGCGACGTACTGGGTGAAGATGAGGACCTGCTCGCCGCCGTCGACGGCGTTGGCGACGAGATCCCGGCAGGTCGCGAGCTTGCCGGACCGCCCCTCGAGCTCGGCGGACTCGGGCTCGTCGTTGGCCTGGGCCGGGTGGTTGCAGATCTGCTTGAGGCGGGTCAGCAGCGCGAGGACGCGCCCGCGGCGCTCCATGTCCGAGGCCTCGGCGAGGCCGCCCTCGAGGACCGCGGCGGTGGCCTCCTCGTACAGCTCGGCCTGCTCGGGGGTGAGCGGGCAGACCACGGTGCGCTCGATCTTCTCGGGGAGGTCGTCGATGACCGCGGGATCGGTCTTCTCGCGGCGCAGGACGAAGGGGGCGACGAAGCGCCGCAGCCGCAGCGCCGTCGCCGGGTCGCGGCGCTTCTCGATGGGGGTGACGAAGCGCCGCCCGAACGCCGCACGCGTGCCGAGCAGTCCGGGGTTGCAGACGTCCATGAGCGACCACAGCTCGGCGAGGCGGTTCTCGAGCGGTGTGCCGGTCATCGCCACGGCATGAGCCGCCTCGAGGCGGCGCACCGCGCGGGCACCGGCCGTCGTCGGGTTCTTCACGTGCTGGGCCTCGTCGAGGGTGAGCACGTCCCAGGTCACACCGGCGAGCAGGTCGGCGTCGCGCCGCAGCGTCCCGTACGTCGTGAGCCACACCCCGCGTGGGGCCGGCGGCAGCTCGGTGGGCCGGTCCGGGCCGTGGTGGCGGGTCACCTCGAGGCCGGGCGCGAAGCGGCCGATCTCGCGCTCCCAGTTGCCGACCACCGAGGTGGGGCAGACGACGAGGTGGGGGCCGTCGCCGCCGCGCGCGAGGAGGTAGCCGATGAGCTGGATGGTCTTGCCGAGGCCCATGTCATCAGCGAGCACGGCGCCGAGGCCGAGCGCGCCCATGCCCGCGAGCCAGCCGACGCCGCGCTGCTGGTAGGGCCGCAGCTCCCCCTCGAAGCCCTCGGGACGCTGAGCGGCGGGGGGCACGTCGGCGGCGCTGCGCAGGCGCTCGAGGAGCTCGGCCACCGCCCCGTCGGCGACGACGTCGGCCTCGGTGGTCGTGCCGGTCGGTCCGTCCCAGCCGGCGGGCTGGGTGCCGGCGAGGGCGAGGCCGAGGCCCTCGGCGAAGCCCACGGTGCCAGGCGCGCCGAGGCTGCGCAGCCGCTCGGCGTCGGCGGGGTCGATGCGGACCCAGCGGCCGCGCCAGAACACGAGCGGGTCCGGGCTCGCGAGCAGCCGCGAGACCTCGTCGTCGCTCAGCGTGTCCTCGCCGAGGGCGACCTCCCAGGAGAAGGGCACCTCGCCGCGGTCGCCCCCATCGTCGGTGTCGCCCCCGTCGCCGGTGGCCGCACCGACCCGCAGGCGGATGCGCAGGTCGTCGGCGGCGAGGTCCTCGGGCAGGCGCACGACGACGCCGGCGCCGTCGAGCAGGGGCGCGACCTCGCTGAGGAAGGTCCAGGCCTCCTCGACCGAGAGCGGCACCGCCTCGGGCACCGCCTCGGAGAGGGCCTCCTCCATCGGCGCGAAGAGCCGCGCGCAGCGCCCGAGGCCCGCGAGCAGCGCCTCCTGGCGTGCGGCGACGGCGCTGTCACCCTCGGGATCACCGGCCCAGACCTGCTCGGCGGGCAGCAGTGCTCCGGTCTCGGTGCGCACCCCGAGCTCGAGGCGCCAGGCGCCGTCGGGATCGGGTGGCGCGACGAGGCGCACCTCGGTGAGCCCCCCGGCGTCGGTGTCGACGGCGGCGTGCCAGCCGGCGATGCCGGCGGCGAGGTCGGCGGCACCCTCGCGCAGCGGCACCGACGGGTCGGCGCTGTCGCGCAGGCCCTCCTCCCACCGGGCGGTCCACGGCAGCAGCCGGGCGCGCGGCCGACCCTCCCGGGGGTCGGCGTTACCGCGGCGGGCGGCGAGGTCGGCGAGGGCGTCGAGCGCGGCGGCGAGGAGGTCCTCGGGTCGCCAGACGCGCTCGGCGTCGGCGGGGCTCGGCACCGCGTGCGCGGCGGGTGGCATCGCCGCGGCGAGACGGGCGAGGGTGTCGAGCGAGGCGGGGTCGCCACCAGGGTGGGCACGCCAGACCCCGGCGGCGGCGCCGTCCCCCCCGATCGTCATCGACGGGACGACGCGCTGCTCGACCACGAGGCGCCAGGCCACCCGGAAGGCCAGCGCCCACACCCGGACGCTGTCGCTGGGCCGCTCACGCCCACCGTGCTCGAGCCCGCGCGGCTCGCGCAGGTCGAGCAACGCGGGCAGCGCCCGCTCGAGCGGAACGGCCACGACGGCGATCTCGTCGCGGACCGGGCGGTCCCCGTCGGGCCGGTACAGCGTCGCCGTCGCCCGAGCGCCGTCGAGCCCGAGCCGCGCCGCCGCCTCGACGGGCACGGCCTCGCCGGGCCCCCCGAGGGTGTAGAGCGCCATCCGGCCCCGGGCCGGAACGGCCGCGTCGGGCAGGAAGGTCAGCTGTGGCTCGGCGTGCATCGTCCCCTGGGGTCCCGACGATCGGTGCGCGGACCCGACCACGCTACCCGCCGCCACCCGATGCTGCCGTCATCGGTGCGGCTCCTAGGCGTCCGCGCGCCCGCGCGCCGCGCTCAGCCGCGCTCGCCCTCGAGCTCGGCGAGGAGGTCGCGCACGGCCTGCAGCGGCACGCTGTCGCCCTCGGCCTGGGCGAGCAGATCGCGCAGCCGGGCGGCGAGCGCGGCCGACTCCGGCGCCCGGGGGGCGAGCTCGGCGACGACCTCCGCACGGCGCCGCCTCGGCGGCGGTGGCTCCTCGCGCGGAGCCTCGTCGAAGAGCGGCGGCTGCCCCGGCCCCTCGCCGCGCCCCTCGAAGGCCTCCGGCGTCGTGCCGGACAGCGCCGCGGCCCACCACGTCAGCCCGCGGTCCCACGAGGCGCCGGCGGGGCGACGCTGCGGCACGCGGCCACCGAAGGCGACGTCGGCGATGACGCCGACGAGCACGTCGCGGGTGAAGGGGTCGTCCTCGAAGCGGGCACGGAGGTCGTCGACGAAGCCCGGTGTCGGCGGGCCGCCGGTCAGCTGCTCGGCGGCGGCGGTGAGCACCGGCCGTGAGCGCTGCAGCCATGCCCAGGCGTGGGCGGGCGGTCGCGGCACGCGACGCCGGACGGCCTCGCTCTCGGGCATGGCGGCTCCTCTGCTTGCCTGCGCGTCGTTCGGTCGGCCCCTCGCCCTCCCAGGGTCGGTCGCGGCTGCCGGGAAATCAAGCACCCGCCCCGACCGCGGTCAGCCGAGCACGCGGCGCCGGAAGCCATGGACGCCGAGCCATGTCGCGGCTGCGGTGGCCACGAGCAGGGCGCCGAAGATCGCGACTGGCGGCATGTGCGGCAGATCGGCGGTGAGCGCGTAGCGGAAGCCCTCGGCGATGTACACGAGCGGGTTGACGAGGAGCGCGACCTGCAGCCAGGGGATGACGCTGAGCTCGGCCCACGGGAAGTACGTCGCCCCGAGGAAGGTCACCGGCAGGATGATGACGCTGAACATCAGCGGGACGTTGTCGGGCTCGACGAACGTGCCCATGACGAGCCCGAGCGCCGAGGACAGCACCGGCGCGAGGAGCAGCACCGCGACGAGCGCCGGCCAGGTGATGTCGAGGGCGATCGGCTCGGCGGGCACGAGCGCGACGATGGGCACGACGATCGCCGCCGCGAGCAGCCCCTGCAGGGCACCCGAGGCGATCTTCTCGAGCGCCACCGCCCAGACCGGCAGCGGAGCCATGACGCGGTCCTCGATCTCGCGCGTGTAGCCGAACTCCTGCACGAGCGGCAGCGCGACCGACTGCACGCCCTTGATGAGGATGGCGATGGCGAGCACCCCCGGCACGAGGACGTCGGTGAACGAACCCTGCCCGCCGACGCCGCCGAGGTCCCGGCCGATGGAGGGCAGGACGTAGGTGAAGACGAAGACGAGCAGCAGCGGCTGGCTCACGGTGCGCACGAGGAAGCGCCCGCGTTCCTTCGTGAGGACCCGGAGGTCGCGCAGCAGGAGCCCACCGAAGGCGGCGAGGGGGTGCGCGGCGTCGGCGGGCCCGGGCGTCTCGGTCGCCGCCTCGACGCGGGCGGCCTCGCGCGCCGCTGCGCCCTCAGTCACGGAGCTCCCTGCCCGTCAACGAGATGAAGACCGACTCGAGGGACGGCTCGCTGACCCCGACGTCGCTGACCCGCGCCTCGACGGTGTCGGCGGCGGCCAGCAGCGGCGGCAGCAGGCCGCGGACCTCGGCGGCCCAGACCCGCACGCCGCCGGGACGGGCGTCGGCGTGGTGCACCCCGGCGACGCCGCGCAACCGCTTGGCGAGCGCGTCGACGTCACCGTCGGCGCTGAGGTCGACGACGCGGTCGCCCTCCACGGAGGCCTTGAGCTCGGCGGGCGTGCCGACGGTGAGCAGTCGGCCGTGGTCCATGATCGCCACCCGGTCGCAGAGCCGCTCGGCCTCCTCCATGTAGTGGGTGGTGATGACGATGGTCTCGCCCTCGTGGTGGAGCTCGACGAGGAGGTCCCACAGGGCGATGCGGCTCTGCGGGTCCAGTCCGGTGGTGGGCTCGTCGAGGAAGAGCACCGCGGGCCGGTGCAGCAGGGCCCGGGCGACCATGAGGCGCTGCGCCATGCCGCCCGACAGCGCGGCGGGCCGCTGCCGCGCCTTCCCGGTGAGGCGGAAGCGCTCGAGCAGGTCGTCCGCGCGCGCCCGGGACGCCCGCGCCGTGAGGCCGAAGTAGCGGCCGTGGAAGTAGAGGTTCTCCCAGACGTCGAGGCTGCGGTCGAGGGTGTTGGTCTGCGGGACGACGCCGATGCGCTGCTTGGCGCGGGCCGGCTCGGCGACGACGTCGACGCCGCGGACCGTCGCGCTGCCCGAGGTCGGCACCACCCGGGTGGTGAGCATGCCGATGGTCGTCGTCTTGCCGGCGCCGTTGGGGCCGAGCAGCCCGAAGATCTCACCCGCCTCGACGGTGAGGTCGAGGTCGGCGACCGCGCTCAGCCCGCCGGGGTAGGTCTTGGCGAGCGCGGAGGTCCGCACCGCAGGGGCGGCCACCCGGTCCTCCTCGGCGCCCGGCGCCTCGGGCAGGGCATGGGTCAAGGGTCGCTCCAGGTCAGGGTCGCGGCGCGCGGGCGCAGAGGGGATACCCGCGGCCGCGCCGCCCGACACCGTCGCGACCCCAGGGGCGCGGGGTGCCCTCAGCCGGTCGGCGCCGGGGTGGTCGGCATGAACGGTGGCCGCGCCGCCTCGAACGCCTCGATGTCGTCGTCGTGCTCGAGGGTGAGGCCGATGGGGTCGAGGCCGTGGACGAGCATGTGCTTGGTGTGACCGTCGATGTCGAAGCGCGCGAGCACGCGTCCGGCGACGACGAGCTGCTCGGGCAGGTCGATGCGCACCGGCGCGGCGGGGTCCTCGAGGGCCATCGCCACGAGCTCCTCGCACGCGGAGGCCTCGAGCGGCACGGTGAGCAGGCCGATCTTCGCGCAGTTCGTCTTGAAGATGTCGGCGAAGCTCGGCGCGATGATCGCGTCGAAGCCGTACTGCTGCAGACCCCACGGGGCATGCTCACGACTCGAGCCGCAGCCGAAGTTCGGCCCGGTCACGAGGACGTTGCCGCCGGCGTAGCGCGCGTCGTTGAGGACGAAGTCGCGGTCCTCACGCCAGTCGTCGAAGAGGAACTCGCCGAACCCGGTGCGCTCGATGCGCTTGAGGTGCTGCTTGGGCATGATCTGGTCGGTGTCGATGTCGGCCTGCCAGAGCGGCACCATCGTGCCGCTCACGACCGTGACGGGGTCCATCAGCGGTTCACCTCCGCGGCGTCGGCCATGCGGGCTTCCTCTCGGATGTCGACGAAGTGGCCGTGGATGGCCGCCGCGGCCGCCATCACCGGCGAGACGAGGTGGCTGCGGCCGCCGCGGCCCTGCCGCCCCTCGAAGTTGCGGTTCGACGTCGAGGCGCAGCGCTCCCCCGGCAGGAGGATGTCGGGGTTCATCCCGAGGCACATCGAGCAGCCGGCCTCGCGCCACTCGAACCCGGCGTCCTTGAAGACGACGTCGAGGCCCTCGGACTCGGCATGGAGCTTGACCATCGTCGAGCCGGGCACGACCATCGCGCGGATGCCGTCGGCGACCTTGCGGTCGCGGACGACCGCGGCAGCGGCCCGGAGGTCCTCGATGCGGGCGTTCGTGCACGAGCCGAGGAAGACGCGGTCGAGCGGCAGCTCGGTGATCGCCTCCCCGCCCTCGAGGCCCATGTAGGCCAGCGCCCGGCGCGACTGATCGGGGTCGGCGGTGTCCTCGGCAGCGGGCACCCGACCGGTGACCGGCACGCTCATCGCCGGGGTCGTGCCCCAGGTCACCGTCGGCTCGAGGGTCGCGGCGTCGATGTGGTGGTGCTGGTCGAAGCGGGCGTCGGGGTCGCTGGGCAGCTGCCGCCAGGAGTCGAGCGCGGCCTCCCAGTCCTTGCCGACCGGGGCGTGCGGGCGCCCCTCGAGGTAGGCGAACGTCGTGTCGTCGGGGGCGATCATGCCGGCGCGGGCCCCGCCCTCGATCGACATGTTGCAGATCGTCATCCGGCCCTCCATCGACAGCGACCGGATCGTCGAGCCACGGTACTCGTAGACCGAGCCGACGCCGCCCTCGACGCCGAGGTCGCCGATGATGCGGAGCATGACGTCCTTGGCCGTCGTGCCGAACGGCAGGTCGCCGTCGACTTCGATGGCGTAGGTCGCCGGCTTGGCCTGCTGGAGGGTCTGGGTGGCGAGGACGTGCTCGACCTCGGAGGTGCCGATGCCGAAGGCCAGCGCGCCGAACGCCCCGTGGGTCGAGGTGTGGCTGTCGCCGCAGACCACCGTCGTTCCCGGCTGGGTGACGCCGAGCTCGGGGCCGATCATGTGGACGATGCCCTGGCGGTCGGACTTCGTCGAGAAGAGCCGGATGCCGAACTGCTCGCAGTTGGCCTCGAGCGTGGCGATCTGCTTCGCCGAGAGCTCGTCGTCGATGGGCAGGCTGCGGTCGGTCGTCGGCACGTTGTGGTCGACGGTGGCGAGGGTGAGGTCGGGGCGGCGCACGGTGCGGCCGGCCAGGCGCAGGCCCTCGAAGGCCTGCGGGCTCGTGACCTCGTGGATGAGGTGGAGGTCGATGTAGAGCAGGTCGGGCTCGTCGGCGGGGGACCGCACGACGTGGCGGTCCCACACCTTCTCCATGAGCGTCCGGGGCGCGTCGGTCATGAGGGGGTCGCTCCTGACTCGGGTGTGCGTGGTCGTCGCGCTTGCGGCGCGGGCTCGGACGCGACGCTGCGCCCGCTGCGGCGGGGCGGGGGGTCGCCCTTCGCGTCGGGCGACCCCCGCCGCCGCGTCGATCTCCCCTTACGGGGTCTCGGTGGTGGCCCGCACCCGCTGGAGGCGCACGGACCGGTTCAGCGCGGAGAGGAACGCTCGCGCGCTGGCCTCCACCACGTCGGTCGACACGCCGCGCCCGGTGTAGCGCTGCCCGTCGACGTCGACCTGGACGGTCACGTCACCGAGGGCGTCGATGCCCTTGGTGACCGCCGCGACGTTGAAGTTCACCAACGTCGCATCGCTGCCGACCGCGCGGCGGATCGCGCCGCACGCCGCATCGACCATCCCGTTGCCGTCGCCGCTCACCGACTCCTCCAGCACGACGTCGTCGGCGGTGCGACGCACGCGGACCGTGGCGGTGGGTTGCCCCACGGTGCCGCCGGAGACCTCGAGCCCCTCGAGCTCGTAGGCCTCCTCGCTCGTCGCCGAGATCTCGTCGGCGACGATCGCCTCGAGGTCGGCGTCGGTGAGCTCGACCTTCTTGTCGGCGAGGCCCTTGAAGCGCTCGAAGGCGCGCTGGGTCTCCTCTGCGGTCAGCTCGTAGCCCATGTCGGTGAGCTGTTGGCTGAACGCATGGCGCCCGGAGTGCTTGCCGAGGACGATCTGGCTGCCGACCATGCCGACGGCCTCGGCGTCCATGATCTCGTAGGTCAGGCGGTCCTGGAGCACCCCGTGCTGGTGGATGCCCGACTCGTGGGCGAAGGCGTTCTTGCCCACGACCGCCTTGTTGAACTGCACGGGATAGCCGGTGAGGGTGCTCACCAGCCGGCTCGTGCGCCCGATCTCGCGGGTGTTGACCCGCGTGGGTCGGGCCAGGAGGTCCGCTCGGGTCGCGAGCGCCATGACGACCTCCTCCATCGCGCAGTTGCCCGCGCGCTCCCCGATGCCGTTGACGGCGACCTCGACCTGCGTCGCGCCGTTGCGCACCGCCTCGATGGAGTTCGCCACGGCGAGCCCGAGGTCGTTGTGGCAGTGCACGCTCACCGCGACCTCGGGACCGACGCGGCGCACGATGTCGCCGATCATCGCCCCGAAGTCGTGGGGGATGGCGTAGCCGACGGTGTCGGGGATGTTCACCGTCGTCGCGCCGGCCTCGACCGCGGCGTCGACGATCCGCTTGAGGAACTCGACGTCGGTGCGGGTGGCGTCCTGCGGGCTGAACTCGACGTCCGGGGTGAACTCGAGCGCCTGCTTGATGCCCTCGACCGCCTGGTTGACGATCGCGTCCTCGCTCGCGCCGTGGTGCAGCACGTGGCGGTGGATCTCGCTCGTGGAGAGGAAGACGTGGATGCGCGAGTGCGTCGCCGGCGCGAGCGACTCCGCCGCACGGGTGATGTCGGCGGGGTGGCAGCGCGCGAGCGCGGCGATCGTCGGCGGGGTCTCCGCCTCGTTCCACACCTGCGTGCCCACGGCCTCGGCGATGCCGTGCACCGCCGCGGTGTCCCCCGCGGAGGTGATGGGGAACCCGGCCTCGATGACGTCGACGCCGAGCCGGGCGAGCTGCTCGGCGATCTCGAGCTTCTCCTTGGCATCGAGGGAGATGCCGGGGGCCTGCTCGCCGTCGCGCAGCGTCGTGTCGAAGATGCGGACGGGCGCAGCGGCCGGGTCGGTGGCGGTCATGACGAGCTCCTCCTCGATGCGTGCGGGGTCGCACCCTTGTGGCGATGTCCTCCGCGGGGGGCTCGGTGCGTCAGCGGCTGCCGCCCCGCGGCATCAAAGGATGAGGAGGAGAAGGCCCACGATGGGGCCGAGCAGGCGCACGTCGATGCCCGCGGCGCGGGTCGCGCGCCGGGCGCTCTCGGAGGTCGTGTGCGGGCTCACGAGCCCAAGTTGTACGCGCCGCGGCGCGCGCCGTCAACCTCGCGCCACGATCGGGCCGGCGCCGAGGCCGCTCGCCGCGGCGTCTCCGGGGCCCCCGGGCGCGAAACACCGCCGTCATCGGGGCGGCGTAGGCTCTGCGGCGATGGAGATCATGCTGCGGTGCGAGCTCGACGACACCCCCGGCTCCCTCGCCCTGCTCGCAGGCACGATCAGCGAGGCCGGGGGGGACATCCAGTCGGTCGACGTCGTCGAGACCGAGGAGGGGCGCGTGCTCGACGACCTCCTCGTCGTCATCGACGGCGAGCGCGGCGCCGCCCTGCTGCACGCCCTCGAGGCGCTGCCCGACGTCACGCTCGTCCACGCCGGGCCGTCCCGCGGGCACCCCGGCGATGCGGTCACCCGGCTGGCGGTCGGCCTCGAGGCGCTGCTCGACGGCCAGGCTCCCACCGAGCGGGCGCTGCCGACGCTCATCGGCGGCATGCTCCGCGCCTCCGCCGCCGAGCTCGTCGCGCGGGGCGAGGCACCACGACCCTCGAGCAAGGTCCTCGTCCTCGACGTCGACGCCCGCGTGCTCGTGGTGCGGCGCGACTACCGCTTCACCGACACCGAGCGGGAGCGTGCCGCCGCCCTGCTGCGCCTCGCGTTGCTCGCCGAGGGCGCCCGCGATCACTCCGCGACGGGGTAGTTCATCTCGTCGAGCGGCATGACGACCGCCGAGCCGATGTTGATGACGTTCGCGGCGACGCGGGAGATCTGGCGGTAGGTCAGCACCGTGGCGGCCGGCGAGGGGATGTCCTCCTCCTCGCGCAGCAGCGCGTCGATGCGCACCCGGCAGCGCTCCTTGAGTTGCTGCGCCTCGGTGATGACCCGGTGCGCGCGGTCGACGTCGTCGGCGCGGAAGGCCTCGGCGACCTCGGCGATGAGCGGGGAGAGCGCGCGGCTGATCTCGGCGAGGTCCTCGCGCACCGGACCCGAGGCCACCGGCCCGACCGACGTCGCGATGCTGAAGAGCTGCTTGGAGAGGTCGCCGATGCGCTCGGCGTCCTTGGCCACGCTCATGTAGCGCAGGCACGACGGCAGGTCGGCCGCGCGGCCGTGGACGCTCGCGTGGACGAGCACCCGGCGGCGGATGTCGCGCTCGGCGTCGTCGGTGCGGTCCTCGGTGTGGCGCAGGTCCTCGGCGACCATCTCCGGGTCGGTGCCGCCGACGCGGGCGCCGGTGGCGAGATCGAAGACGTGCCGCGCGTCGTGGAGCATCGCGACGAAGCGCTCCTCGACGGCGAGCAGACCGCTGCTGCCGTCACCACCACGGAAGAGCTTGAGCACGGGGCCTCCTCACCTCAACAGGATGATGCCCAACAGCGGAGCGACGTAGAAGAGGACGATGACGTAGACGATGACCTGGATGCGCCGCCGCACCGCGATGTCGGCGATGCGCAGCGCGAGCCGCACGGGGACGTCGCGCACCGCGGGTACGGCGTAGAGGGCCACGATACCGGCGATGTTGAAGAGCAGGTGGACGAGGGCGATCTGGAGGCCGGCGACGAGGTCGACGGCCAGCGCGGCGAGCAGGGCGGTGATCGTCGTGCCGAGGTTCGCCCCGAGGGTGACGGGATAGGCGCTGCGCAGCGAGAGCACCCCGGCGGCGAGCATCGGGATGAGCAGCGACGTCGTGATGCTCGAGGACTGCACCGCGACGGTGAGCAGCACCCCGGCGAGGATGCCGACGACGCCGACGCGGCCGAGGACGTCGTTGAGGACGCGCTCGGCGGGCCCGGCCATGACCGCGCGCATCGTGCGGGTGATCGCGAAGAGCGTCGCGAAGATCGCGCCGAGGCCGAGGACGATGAGGACGACGCCGGAGGCGATCCCGTCGCCGGCGACCGACTCGACCACCGAGACCACCGCGCCGCTCGCCGTGTCGACGAGCGCCTTGATGGGGCTGCGCAGCTCGCCGGTCGCGGCGTCGGACAGCGGCCCCGACAGCCACACCGCCGCGCGGGCGAGGACACCCGTGGCGAGCTCGATCGGCAGCAGCACGACGACCGCGAGGAGGTTGAAGACGTCGTGCACCGTCGCGCCGGCGAAGGCCCGGCGGAACTCCTCGGGCCGGCGGATGCTGCCGAGCGAGGCGAGGGTGTTCGTGATCGTCGTGCCCACGTTGGCGCCCATGATCACGGGCACGGCCTGGTCCAGCGGGATGACCCCGGCGCCGACGAGGCCCACGACCGTGGCGGTCGTCACTGACGACGACTGCGCGAGGACCGTGGCGAGGATGCCGACGCAGAGGCCGACGATGGGGTTGTCGAGCCCGCGGAACAGCGCGTCGGTGAAGTCCTCGCCGAGCGCGGCGATGCCGTCGCCGAGGAGGTCGACGGCGAGGAGGAAGACCGACAGCAGCACGAGCAGCACGACGATGCGCTGCCAGCGCTCGGCCCGCGACAGCCCGCGGGCCGGCCTGCGTCCCTCGCTCTCGGCGCTCATCGCCTCCCTTCCGTCCTCGACGTGACCCCGCGACGCTGCGGTGCCGCCGCCGCGCAGCGCGTAGCCGGCGCGCCCGGCGCCGAGGGCAACCTAGGAGCGCCGGGCGGGGTCCGGCAAGCCGCGGTCCTCCCGCGGTGGTGTGGCCCGACGCGGCCTGTGGCAGCATGCGGGCCATGACGACCACGGCCCTGCTCATGATCGCCCACGGCACCCGCAACCCCGACGTCGTCGGCGAGGCCGACGCCCTCTGCGGCCTGCTCCGCGAGCGCCTCGGCGTCCCGGTGGCGATGGGCTGGGTGGAGTGGGACCTCGTCGAGCCCGCGCCGGTCGATGCGGCGAGGGGGCTCGTCGAGGAGGGCGCCGACGCGCTCGTCACGCTGCCCCTGCTCGCCTTCGCCGCCGGGCACGCCAAGACCGACGTCCCCGAGGAGCTCGAGCGCATCGGTGAGGCGCTGCCCGACCTTCCGCGCCATCACGGCACCGTGCTCGGCGCCCATCCCGCGCTCCTCGCCCACGCCAGGCTGGGGGTGCGCTCCGCGCGCGCCGCACAGGGCTGGCCGGAGGAGGTCGGCGCCGACGAGGCCCTGCTCGTCACCGGCCCGGGCAGCTCCGACCCCGACGCCAACGGCGAGCTCGCGAAGGCCGCGCGCTTCCTCGCCGAGACGACGGGACACCGCTGGGCCGAGATCGCCTTCGCGGGGGTGACCTGGCCCAAGCCGGACCTCGCGCTGCGGCGCTTCGCCGCCGCCGGGGCCACGCGCGTCACGCGCTTCTCCTGGTCGCTGCTGGCCGGGGTGCTCGAGCAGCGGGTCGACGGCATCGTCGAGGAGGTCCTCGCCGAGCACGACCTCACGATCGCCAACGCCGGGCGCTTCGGGCCCGTCGACGCGCTCGCCGAGGCCGTCGCCTACCGCTACGACGAGGTGCTGCACGGCGATCCCCGATCGAACTGCGACCTCTGTCAGTTCCGCTTGCCGCTGCCCGGCCGCGAGGGCCGGGCGGGGCTGCCCAGCGCCGGTGGCACCGGGGCGGCGGTGCGCGAGGACGCCGCCGAGATCCAGGCGGCCCGCGCGGACTCCCCGGACTACACCGACTGGAAGCGCGCCTGAGCCCTCAGTAGCCGAGCTCGGGGTCGACACGGCCGATGAGCGGCTCGCCGGCGCCGAAGCGGCGGACGTTCTCGCTGATCCGCGCCGAGAGCAGGGGCTGGGCCATGTCCTCGGTGTTGGCGACGTGCGGGGTGATGAGGCAGTTCGGCAGCTCCCACAGCGGGTGGCCCTCGGGCAGCGGCTCGGGATCGGTGACGTCGAGCGCGGCGCCTCCGATGACGTCGTCGCGCAGCGCGACGAGGAGGTCCTCGGTGACCACGTGCTCACCGCGGGCGACGTTGACGAGCCAGGCGTGGGGCTCCATGACCTCGAGCTCGACGTCGGTGATGAGCCCTCGCGTCTCCGGGGTGAGCGCGAGGGCGAGGATGACGGCGTCGGCGCCCTTGAGCGACTCGAAGCGCCGCCCGAAGCTGATGACCTCGCTCGCGCCCTCCATGGGCTCGGGATGGCGTCGCACGACGGTGACCTCGCACTCGAGCGGCGCGAGCAGCCGCAGCAGCATGCGGGTGATCGCACCGCCGCCGAAGATCGTCACCCGACCCCGCACGAGGCTGATGCCGGCCTCGGGCCCCCACGACTCGGCGCGCGCCCAGCGCTTCATCTCGCGCAGCCCCGCGAGGGTGAGGGCGAGGGCGTGCTCGGCGACGGGCTCGGCGTAGACGCCCTTGCCGCAGGTCCACAGCCGCTCGTGGTCGAAGATCCCCGCCTCGGCGTAGGGCTCGACGCCGGCCCAGGGCAGCTGGACCCAGCGGATCGCGTCGTAGCGGGAGAGGATCTCCGAGAGCCCCTCGGGGTCGTTGACGTCGGTCCAGACGAGCCCTTCGGCGTCGGCGGGGTCGACGAGCTCACCGCCGCCCTCGCGGACGGCGTTGCGGACGTAGTCGCGGGTGCCAGCCGGGCCGACCGCGATGCGGGGTGCGGGCACGCTCACTCCTCGAGGTCGATCTGTCGGGCGGCGGAGGCACCGATCGCCTCGGCGATCTCGTCGACCACCTCGGCGCGGATCGCCGAGTCGACGCTCATCGCGATGAGCGCCTCACCGCCGGCGGTCTGCCGACCGACCTGCATCGTGGCGATGTTCACCCCGGCGCGGCCGAGGCGGCTGCCGATCTCCCCGACGATGCCGGGCCGGTCGCTGTAGCGGAAGAAGACCATGTGGTCGGTGGGCTCCATGTCGACGGCGAAGCCCCAGACCTCGACGAGGCGCGGACGGTCGCTCGCGCCGATGAGGGTGCCGGCCACGGAGACCTCGCCGGCGGAGACCCGCACGAGCGAGACGTAGTCGCGCGTCTCCCGCGAGCTGACCGTCGAGACCTCGAGGCCGCGCTCGTCGGCGAGCAGCGGCGCGTTGACGAAGGTCACCGGCTCCGAGGAGATGTCGGTGAGCAGCCCGCGCAGCGCCGAGAGCGTGAGCGCGGAGGTGTCCTCGTCGGCGAGGCGGCCGCGGAACTCGAGGGTGACCCCCGAGACGCCAGTGGGCTGCAGCGCGGTGACGACGCGCCCGATCGTCTGGGTCAGCCCCATGTAGGGCTTGACGCGCTCGGGGATGCCCGCCGAGACCTGCACGTTGACTGCGCTCGGGACGTAGTCGCCCGCGAGGGCGAGGCGCACGGCCTCGGCGACCATCGTCCCGGCCTTGTCCTGCGCCTCGGTCGTCGACGCCCCGAGGTGGGGGGTGACGACGATGTTGTCGAGGCCGAACAGCGGCGAGTCGGTCTTGGGCTCGGGGTCGAAGACGTCGAGCGCCGCACCGGTGATCCAGCCCCGCGACAGTGCGGTGTGCAGGGCGTCCTCGTCGACGATGCCCCCACGCGCGGTGTTGACGAGCAGCGCGGAGGGCTTCATCGCCCGCAGCTGCTCCTCGCCGATGATCCCGACGGTGTCGCTGTTCTTCGGCAGGTGGACGGTGACGACGTCGGCGACGCGGCACAGCTCGGTGACGTCGTCGACGAGCTCGACGCCCATGCGCGCGGCGCGCTCGGGGGACACGAAGGGGTCGTAGGCCCGCAGCTGCATCCCGAAGGCGCTGCAGCGCTGCGCGACGAGGGCGCCGATGCGCCCGAGCCCGGCCACGCCGAGGACCTTGCCGTGGAGCTCGGTGCCCGAGAAGGCCGAGCGCTTCCACTCCCCGCCGACGAGGCTGGCGTGGGCCTGCGGCACCTGGCGCGCGAGCGAGAGCAGGAGCGCGACCGCGTGCTCGGCGGCGCTGATGATGTTCGACTGCGGGGCGTTGCAGACGACGACGCCGCGGGCGGTCGCCGCGGCCACGTCGACGTTGTCGAGGCCGATGCCCGCCCGTGCGATGACCTTGAGCCGCGCCCCCGCGGCGATGATGTCGGCGTCGATCGTCGTCGCCGAGCGCACGATGACGCCGTCGTACTCGGGGATCGCCTCGACGAGCGAGGCCTTGTCGAGCCCGGTGCGGACGTCGACGTCGAAGTGCTCGGCGAGCTCCTCGACCCCGACCTCGGAGAGCTTGTCAGCCACAAGGATGCGCATGGTCACCGAACGTTCCTCTCACGTGCCCGGGTCGCGCCTGGGAGGGGGCGTGGCGCCCGGGGTGCCTGGTTGGTCCTCGCAGCCGCACGGGCTGCACGCTGCACCGTAGCGAGATCGTGCGCGCGCGCACAATGCGCGACCGACAAGGCCGCCGCCGCGCCCGCGGACGCCACGGCCGGCGCGCCACCGGGCCCGCGCCGGGCTCAGCCGGCGAGGCCCGCGGCGACGAGCCGCGCGTGGACCTCGCGCGTCGCCGTCGAGCGGTTGAGGGTGTAGAAGTGGATCCCCGGCGCGCCGCCGCCGAGCAGCTCGGCGCTGAGCTCGGTGGCGACCTCGACGCCGATGGCGCGCACCGCCTCGGCGTCGCCCTCGACGGCGTGGAGGCGCCGCGCGAGCGCCTCGGGGAAGGCCGCCCCCGACAGCTCGGCGAAGCGCTCGATCTGCGAGACGTTCGTCACCGGCATGACGCCCGGGATGATCGGCACGTCGACGCCACGCGCCGCGGCGTCCTCGACGAAGCGGAAGTAGTCGGCCGCGTCGAAGAAGAACTGCGTGATCGCGAACGACGCCCCGGCACGGACCTTCTCGGCGAAGCGGTCGAGGTCGGCCTCGCGGCTCTCGGCCTCTGGATGGCCCTCCGGGAAGGCCGCGACGCCGACCGTGACGTCGCCGAGGCCCTTGAGCAGCTCGACGAGGTCGACGGCGTGGCGCAGGCCCTCGGGGTGAGGGCGCCAGTCGGCGCGCGGCCCGTCGGGCGGGTCGCCGCGCAGGGCGAGGATGTTGCGCACGCCCGCACCGACGAGGTCGGCGGCGACCTCGCGCACCTGCGCCGCGCTCGACCCCACGCACGTGAGGTGGGCCACGACGGTGAGGTCGGTCGAGGCCACGAGGTCGCGCACGACCCGCAGCGTGCGATCCCGCGTCGAGCCCCCCGCGCCGTAGGTGACGTCGACGAACATGGGCGCCAGCGGCTCGAGCTCGGTGATCGCCGTGCGCAGCCGCGCCTCGCCCTCGTCGGTCCTCGGCGGGAAGAACTCGAAGGAGAACGACGGCTCGGGCGCGGCGATGAGCTCGGCGACCGACCGCTGGGCGCTCACCGCGGCGGCTCCGCGCGCCCGGCCGCCACCCACGGCGGCCTCCCCACGGCGGGGGCCCTCACCCGTCCTGGGGCTTGGGCAGGAACGCCATCATCGCGCGCAGGCGCTCGCCGACCTCCTCGATGGGGTGCTCGGCCTGGCGCTTGCGCATCGCGCGGAAGCCCGGCTGGCCGGCCTGGTTCTCGAGGATCCACTCGCGGGCGAAGGTCCCGTCCTGGATGTCGTCGAGGACCTTGCGCATGCGCTCCTTGACCCCGTCGTCGATGACGTACTGCCCGGAGCGGTAGTCGCCGAACTCCGCGGTGTCCGACACCGAGTAGCGCATGCGCGCGAGCCCGCCCTCGTAGAGCAGGTCGACGATGAGCTTGAGCTCGTGGAGCACCTCGAAGTACGCGATCTCCGGCTGATAGCCGGCCTCGGTGAGCGTCTCGAAGCCCTTGTGCACGAGGCTCGAGACCCCGCCGCAGAGCACCGACTGCTCGCCGAAGAGGTCGGTCTCGGTCTCCTCGGCGAAGGTCGTCTCGAGGACGCCGCCGCGGGTCGCGCCGAGGGCCTTGGCGTAGGCGAGCGCGAGCTCCTTCGTGTCGCCGCTGGGGTCCTGCTCGACGGCGATGAGCGCCGGCACGCCGGTGTTCTCAGTGTAGGTCCGCCGCACGATGTGCCCGGGGCCCTTGGGGGCGACCATGAAGACGTTGACGTCCTCGGGCGCGCGGATCTGCCCGTAGTGGACGTTGAAGCCGTGGCCGAACATCAGCGCCATGCCCGCCTCGAGGTTGGGCTCGATGTCGCTGGCGTACACCGCCGGCTGGATCTGGTCGGGCAGGAGGACGACGACGACGTCGGCGCGCCGCACCGCGTCGGCGGTCTCGAAGACCTCGAGGCCGGCGGCCTCGGCCGCGGCCCTGCTCTTCGAGCCCTCGTAGAGCCCGACGATGACGTCGACTCCCGACTCGAGGAGGTTGCGGGCGTGGGCGTGGCCCTGCGAGCCGTAGCCGAGCACCGCCACGGTCTTGCCGGAGAGGCGGTCGAGGTCGGCGTGGTCGTCGTAGTACATCGTGGCCATGGCGTGGAGTCCCTCCGTGGGGGGCCGGCGGGGGCCGGCGTCGTCGGACCGTCCGCGCGCAGACGCGCGCGGACGGACCCGCGGCGCGGCGCGCGGCGCGGCGGAAGCCTAGCCGCTGCGCGCCGCGGCCGTGGTCGGGGCGTCAGGCGCTGCGCTCGAGGCGCAGCGAACGGCCCTCGGTGATGCTGCGGGACCCGCGGCCCACGGCGATCGTCCCCGAGCGCACGAGCTCCCGGATGCCGTAGGGCCCGAGCAGCCGCACGAGCGCGTTGAGCTTGTCGGTCGAGCCGGTCGCCTCGAGGGTGACCGCGTCGACGTCGACGTCGACGACCTTCGCGCGGAAGACCTCGGCGAGCTCGATGACCTCGCCGCGGGTGCGGCCCTCCGCGGCGACCTTGACGAACCACAGCTCACGGGTGACGGCCTCGTCCTCGGACAGCTCGACGATCTTGATGATGTGGACGAGCTTGTTGAGCTGCTTGGTGATCTGCTCGATCGACTGGGTCTCGGCGTCGACGACGATCGTCATGCGGCTGATGTCGTCGACCTCGGTCGGCCCCACGGCGAGCGAGTCGATGTTGAAGCCGCGGCGGCTGAAGAGCCCGGCGACGCGGGCGAGCACGCCCGGCTTGTTCTCGACGAGCACGGACAGGGTGTGCATGGGCGTTCCTTCCCGATGGATGCGGGGTCGCGGCAGGGGGTCGTGCTCAGACGACGTTGCCCTCCCGGAGGTGCTCGGGCAGCGCGTGCCCGCCGGGCTCGCCGTCACCGGCGGGCGCGGCCTCCGCGCCCGCGCGGACCTGCTCGTACCACTCCTCGGCCGACTCGATGATGTCGTCGTTCGACGCGCCCGCGGGCACCATCGGGAAGACCTTCTCGGTCTGGTCGCAGCGGAAGTCGATGATCACCGGGCCGTCGGCGACCCCCAGCGCCTTGTCGAGGGTGGCCTCGACCTCCGCGGCGTTGTCGCAGCGGTAGCCCGGCATGCCGTAGGCATCGGCGAGCTTGACGAAGTCGGGGACGTCGAAGCCGAGGTCGATGGCGCTGTAGCGCTCGTCGTAGAAGAGCTCCTGCCACTGGCGGACCATACCGAGGCTGCCGTTGTTGATGATGCAGAAGACGACGGGGATGTTCTCGCTGCGGGCGGTGGCGAGCTCCTGCAGCGTCATCTGGAAGCTGCCGTCGCCGTCGACGGCGATGACCGGCAGGTCGGGCCGGCCGACCTTCGCGCCGATGGCCGCGGGCACGCAGAAGCCCATCGTCCCGAGCCCGCCGGAGTTGATCCAGGTGCGCGGCTGCTCGTAGCGGATGAGCTGGGAGGCCCACATCTGGTGCTGGCCGACGCCGGTGACGACGATGCCCTCGCCATCGAGCTTCTCGGAGAGCGCGCGCAGCACGGTCTGCGGCTTGAGGACGCCGCCGGGCTCCTGGGTGTCGTGCAGCGGGTGCTCGGCCTGCCACTCGGCCAGCGTGCGCCACCAGCCCGAGAGGTCCGGGGCGCGCTGGCCGCTCGCGAGCGCGGCGTCGAGGGCCTCGCACATCTGCTCGATGACGATGCCGGCGTCGCCGACGATCGGCACGTCGACGGCGCGGTTCTTGCCGATCTCGGCGGGGTCGACGTCGACGTGGATGACCCGTGCGCCGGGCGCGAAGCTGCCGAGCTTGCCGGTGACGCGATCGTCGAAGCGCGCGCCGAGGGCGATGAGGAGGTCAGACTTCTGCATCGCGGTGACCGCGGTCCAGTGCCCGTGCATGCCGGGCATGCCGAGGTGCTGGGGGTGGCTGTCGGGCAGGGCGCCGCGGGCCATGAGCGTCGTGACGACCGGGAGGTTCGCGGTCTCGGCGAGGCGGCGCAGCCCCTCGCTGCCGTTGGCCTTGATGACCCCGCCACCGGCGTAGATGACCGGCCGCTCCGCGGCGAGGATCTCGGCCACGGCCTGGCGCACCATCTTGCCGTGTCCCCGGGTGGTCGGCCGGTAGCCGGGCAGCGCGAGGCCGTCCGCAGGCTGGTACTCGAACGTCGCGTTGAGGACGTCCTTCGGGAGGTCGATGAGCACCGGACCGGGGCGCCCCGTCGAGGCGATGTGGAAGGCCTCGGCGATCGCCGGCGCGATGCGCTCGGGCTCGGTGATCATCTCGTTGTGCTTCGTGATCGGCATGGTGATGCCGGTGATGTCGGCCTCCTGGAAGGCGTCGCCGCCGACCGCGGCGGTGGGCACCTGCCCGGTGATCGCGACGATCGGGACCGAGTCCATGTAGGCGTCGGCGAGGGCGGTCGTGAGGTTCGTCCCGCCCGGGCCGCTCGTCGCGATGCACACCCCGACCCTGCCGGTGGCGTGGGCGTAGCCCTCGGCCATGTGCCCCGCGCCCTGCTCATGGCGCGCGAGGATGTGGCGGATCGACGAGTCGAGCATCGGGTCGTAGGCCGGCAGGATCGCTCCCCCGGGATGGCCGAACATGACGTCGACGCCCTGGTCCTCCAGGGCGCGGATGACGGCGGTGGCGCCGGTGATCTCCATGGGTGCTCGTGGTCCTCGTGTCGTCGCGGATCGGTCGGTGGAACGAAAAAGACCTCCCACCGGGTATCCGGTCGAGAGGTCTGCGCCTGGGCGGCGGGTGGGCGTCAGCGCACGCCAGCCAGGCGCAGCGAGGGTACGAGCACGAGGTGGCGGAGCGGAAGCCGCGGCATCGTGCACCTCCCCTGCAGTCCCGTTGGCGTCGCCCGGCAGCCCGCCGGGTCAGGCGCCAGTGTGCGGTGCCGCGGCCCGGCTGTCAACCCCGCCGCTGCGCGCTCGGGCCGAAGCCGACGAACGGCGTGGCCCGACGGACACGCCAGGACACCGCCGGGAGGATTCATCGAGGCCCCCGGCGGGGCATGATGGGGTGCAACACCGCGACGCACCATGCGGCGGGCGGGTTCCCGCCCCCTCCCGCCGCAGACGGTGCCCCCTCCCCCGCCATCCGGCCGCCGAGCCCCGAGGGCTCGTTGCGACGTGCGCCCCACCACCAGCACGGGTCACGGCGCGCTGCGCGGCGTCCACGCGAGGCCGGCGCCACGCGCGGCGCGCCCGCAGCCGCCGGCGAGGCAGGCCACCGGGGCGCCGCGCTCGAGGGTCGTGAGCTCCTCGGGGTCGTAGGGCGCGGGCTCGTCGAGCCGCCATCCGCCCGGCAGGGCACGCCAGCGCCCCGCCGCCACGCTCGCCGCCGCACCGTCGACGACGACGGCGTCGGCCTCGGCGATCGGCGGGAGTCCGAGCAGGCAGCTCGCCTCCGCGGGGTCGTAGCCCTTGGCCGTGAGCACGCGGCGCACCGAGCTGAGGACGGACTCGCGCTCGAGGCGGCGCTCGGCGATCGCCTCGACGAGACGGTCGGTCACCGCCTCGGCCTCCCGCCAGGGGCCGGCGAGCAGCGCGAGGTCCGCCCCCGCGGCGATGGCCTGCTCGGCGGCAGCGGGCAGGCTCCACGTCTCCCCGATCGCCCCCATCTCGAGGGCGTCGCTGACGATGAGCCCGTCGAAGCCCCAGTCCTCGCGCAGCAGCGCATGCGCCTCGGGCGAGAGGCTCGCCGGGAGCTCCTCGTCGAGGGCGGTGACGAGGACGTGGGCGGTCATGACCGCGTCGAGGTGATCGAGGGCCTCGCGGAAGGCGAGGAGGTCGGTGGCCCGCAGCTCCTCGAGGCTGGCGTCGACGGTCGGCAGCGTGAGGTGGCTGTCGACGGCCGTGCGCCCGTGGCCCGGGAAGTGCTTGCCGACCGCGCCGACGCCCCCGCTGCGCAGGCCCCTGGCGAACGCGGCGCCGTAGCGCGCGACGCGCTGGGCGTCGGCGGCGTAGGCGCGGTCACCGATGACCGTGCCGTCGGCGGCGGCGCTCACGTCGAGCACCGGCGCGAGGTTGAGGTCGATCCCGAGCTCGGCGAGCTCGGCACCGAGCTCGGCGGCGACGCGCTCGACCTCGGCGGGATCGCCATCGTCGGCCAGCGCGCGGGCCGAGGGCAGCCGCGGCACCGCGTCGACGGCCCCGAGCCGGGCGACGCGGCCGCCCTCCTCGTCGACGGCCACGAGCAGGCCGGCGGGCGCGCCGTCGCGCAGGGCGGCGACGAGCTCGGCGACCTGCCCGGCGCTCTCCACGTTCGGCGGCATGAGGATGACCGAGCCGGCGTGGCGCCCGACGACCTCGCGCGCGCGCTCGCCTGCGGCGAGTCCGGGCACCCCCGACATCACGAGCTGGGCGGCGAGCTCGCGCTCGCCCAGCGGGGTGCAGGCGCCCTCCTCCGCGGCGCGCGCGGTCGGCAGCGCCGTCGGCAGCACCGTCGACGCGAGCGCGACGAGGAGGGCGAGCAGCAGCGCGGCGGCGCGAGCGGGGGCGCGGGGCATCGTGCCCTGAACTTAGCGCGCGGCGGGTGGGCCGACCGCCTCGAGCCGGGAGCCGTCGAGGTCGGCGAGACGCGTCGCGCCGGTGGCCCAGGCGGCGATGCGCAGCTGCTCGAGGAGGATGCCGACGGCGTCGATGGCGGCCGCGGGCCCCTCGGCGGCGGCGGCGAGCACGCCGCGGGCCACGCCGGCGAGGCGCGCGCCGAGGCACAGGGCCTTCGCGGCGTCGACCCCGTCGGCGATGCCGCCGGAGGCGATGAGGACGACGTCGCCCCGGCCCCGACGGTCGAGCGCGGCGCGGGCGTGGGCGACCGCGGCGGCGGTCGGCCAGCCCCAGTCGGCGAAGGCCGCGGCCACCGCCCCGGCCCGAGCGTCGCGCTGGCCCTCGAGGCGGGCCCAGTTCGTGCCGCCCGCGCCGGCGACGTCGATGCCGGCCACCCCCGCGTCGAGGAGGAGGTCGACGTCCTCGGGGGCGAGGCCGAAGCCGACCTCCTTGACGACGACGGGCACCGAGAGCCCGGCCGCGGTCTCGGCGATGCGCTCGGCGAGGCCGGCGAAGGTGGTGTCGCCGCCGACCTGGAGCGCCTCCTGCACGGCGTTGAGGTGCAGCACGAGCGCGTCGGCGGCGCAGGCCTCGACGAGGGTCTCGCAGCCCTCGACGCCGACCTCGGCGAGCTGGACCGCGCCGAGGTTGGCGAGCACCGGCACGTCGGGCGCGACCTCCCGCACGTCGAAGCCCTCGCGCCGCAGGGGGTCGACGAGGAGCACACGTCCGGAGCCCAGGCCGACGGGCAGGCCGTGGTGCTGGGCGGCGGCGCCGAGCGCGCGGTTGACCGGGCCGGCCTCGCCGGTGCCGCCGGTCATGCAGGACAGCAGCAGTGGTGCGGCCACCGTCCGGCCCCACAGGCTCAGGGAGAGGTCGACGTCGGCGAGGTCGGCCTCGGGCAGGGCCCGTGCGCGCAGCCGCAGGCCCTCGAGGCCGGTGGTGGCCGTGGCGAAGCCGACGTCACCGCCGAGGGCGAGGGCGAGGTGGTCGCGCTTGCGGGACGCGTGGTCGCCCGCGCTCACCGCCTCAGCGCCAACCCTCCACCTGCACGGTGACGCGGCGGGCGCGGGCCTGGTCGAGCTCGATGAACATCACGCGCTGCCACGTACCGAGGCCGAGCGCGCCGTCGACGACGGGGATGGTCTCCGAGGACGACCCGAGCAGCATCTGCTTGATGTGCGCGTGCCCGTTGATGGGCTCCTCCTCGGCCGTCGAGGCGAGCGTCGCGGGGTCGCGGATCTCGAAGTCGTCGTGGCGGTAGTAGGCGTCCGGCGGCACGAGCTTCTCCATGAAGAGCCGGAAGTCCTCGAGGAAGCACGTCTCGCGCTCGTTGATCTTCACCGCGCAGGTCGTGTGCGGGGTGAAGACCGAGAGGTGGCCGTCGCGCACGCCGCTGAGGGCCAGCAGCGCATGGCACTCGTCGGTGACGTCGATGACGTGGAAGGCGCGCTCGGTCGGCAGCTCGACGGTGCGCCGCATGAGCGTCGGGGTCCGCGTGCTGAGGTCGACGACCTCCACGGCCTCGGTGGTCACACCCGTCGCGCGCATCTGTGCCTCCTGTGCGGCCGCCCGATGCTGCTGGGGGGACCGACCGTTGCCGTTGGTGAACATCCGTGAGCCTATCGTAGCGACGTCACATCTGTGCTCTCAGCCGCGCCCACCCTACCCCTTCGCGCGCCGCTTCAGACCCCCCGGCTCGCCCGTTCGCGGGACCAGGCGTCGGGGCGCAGGAGCTCAGCAGCCGTGAGGGCCACCTTGCGCGGGGTCGACACCGTGGCACGGACGGTGAAGACCTGCCAGTCCGCGGCCTCGAGCGCGTCGAGGATGCCGGCGTAGAGGCGTTGGGCGAGGCGGATCGCGCTGCGGTTGCGCGGCGGAAGCAGGGCGAGGCCGGCCTCGGCGGCGGCGTAGTACTCGCGCGTCCGTGCCGCCTCGAAGGCGAGCAGCCGCCGCAGCGACGGGGTGACGTGGCGTCGGTGGAGGTCGGCCTCCTCGACGCCGAAGCGGGCGAGGTCCTCGAGCGGGAGGTAGAGCCGGCCCCGATCCCAGTCCTCGGCGACGTCGCGCAGGAAGTTCGTGAGCTGGAAGGCGATGCCGAGGTCCATGGCGCGGTCACGGGCCGCGGGGTGGTCACAGTCGAGGACCGGCAGCATCATCGAGCCGATGACCGCCGCCGAGCCGTACATGTAGGCGTAGAGGTCGTCGAAGGTCTCGTACCGCGTCACCGTGAGGTCGGCGGCCATCGAGGCGAGGAAGGCCTCGAGGTCCTCCCGGGCGATGGAGAGCTCGTCGACGCTCGCGATGGCGGCCTTGAGGACAGGGTCGGCGCTGTCGCCGGCGTCGAGGTCGGCGAGGAAGGCCGCGCTCCAGGCCTCGAGCTCGGCGCGCCGGCGCTCGGGCGGCCAGTCGAGGCCCATGTGGTCGACGAGGTCGTCGGCGTAGCGGGCGAAGCCGTAGAGGGCGTGGACGTGGCGACGGCGCTCGGGCGGCAGGAAGCGCGTCGCGAAGAAGTACGTCCGGCCGTGCGCGGCGTGGAGCCGGCGGCAGAGCTCGTAGCTGCCGGCGAGGTCGACGCTGCCGTCGCCGCAGGCGAGCTCCTCGATCCCCCGGGCCACGAGCGAGGTGGAGGGGTCGGGGTGGCGGTAGCCCCCCGCGGCGGTGGCCTCGGCCGCGCGGGGCGCGCCGGCGGGCGTGGCCCCGCTCACGGCGCGAGCTCCTCCTGGCCGACCTGCGCGAGCGCGCGCTCGGCGGCGAGCTTGCCGCTGATGAGCACCATCGGCACCCCCACGCCCGGCGTCGTGCTCGAGCCGGCGAAGACCACGCCCCGGACCTTGGGGGCGACGTTGGCGGGGCGGAACGGCCCGGTCTGGCGGAAGTGGTGGCTCGCCGCGAACGGGGTGCCCGCAGCCATGCCCTGGCGCGCCCAGTCGGCAGGGGTGACGACCTCGCTGGCGACGGTGGCCTCGGCGATGGGTCCGTAGCCGGCGCGCTCGAGCTCGGCCTGGGCGCGCTCGAGCTCACGGGGGGCCTGGGCATCCCAGTCGATGGGGTCGCCCTCGAGGTTCGGCGTCGGCAGGAGCCAGAAGCCGACGTCGCCACCGGGCGGGGCGAGGTCGGGGTCGGAGTGGGTCGGCACGGTGAGGAACCACGACGGGTCGCGCTGCATGCGCCCGGCGAGGATGTCGTCGAAGGACGCCTGGAAGTCGCGCGCGAAGTGGATGTTGTGGTGCGCGGCGTCGGGCACCTTGCGGTCGAGCCCGAGGTGGACGACGACGCAGGACGGCGAGTACGTGAGGCGCTTGACCCGCCGCGGCGTCGCCTCGGGCGGCAGGAGGTCACGGTAGGCCACCGGCAGGTCGGGGTTGAGGACGACGACGTCGAAGGGCACGCGCTCACCGTCGGCGGTGCGCGCGGCGATGGCCCGGCCGCCGGCGACCTCGATCTCGGCGACCGGGGTCGACATCCGCAGCTCGACGCCCATGCGCTCGGCGAGCCCGGCCAGGGCCACGCTCGCGGCGTGGACCCCGCCCTTGGCCGAGTAGACCCCCTCGATGGCATCCATGTAGGCGATGACCGCGTAGATCCCGAGCGCCTCGTAGGGGCTCATGCCCGCGTACATCGACTGGAACGTGAACATCCGGATGAGACGCCAGTCGGTGAGGAAGCTCTCGACGAGGGGGTAGACGCGGCGGAACCCACCGAGGCGGATGAGCCGGGCCGCGGCCTGCGGCTTGGCGAGCGCCAGCGGGGAGTCGAAGTTGTTGTCGATGAAGCTGTCGTACTCGGCGAGGTAGAGCTCCCGCAGCCGCGCGGCGAGCCGTGTGAAGCGCTCGGCCTCGTCGGGGCCGCAGACCTCGGCGACCTCCTCGCGCATCGCCTCGACGTCGCCGCGCACCCGCAGCACCGACCCGTCGTGGAAGGTCGCACGGTAGGCGGGGTCGAGGCGGATGAGCTCGAGGTGGTCGGCGAGGTCCTCGCCGCCGAGGGCGAAGAGGTCGGCGAGCAGGCGCGGCATCGTGAGCACGCTCGGCCCGGTGTCGAAGGCGAAGCCGTCGCGCTCGATGCGCCCCGCGCGCCCGCCGGGGCGCGCGTCACGCTCGAGGACGGTGACGTCGAGCCCGGCGGCACGCAGGCGGATCGCGGCGGCGAGCCCGCCGTAGCCGGCGCCGACGACGACGGCGCGGCGCCGACGTCCCGTGGTCACGGACGCGGTCATGGCAGCCTTTCGGGCGGGGGGGTCGGTGGGCTGAGCCGCGGCTCAGGTGGCGCGGCGCACGGCGAGCTCGGCGAGCGCGGACAACGCCGAGCGGGCGGGTTCAGGCAAGGGGTCGAGGGCACGCTGGGCGGCGTCCTCCTGGCGGGACAGCAGCTCCTCGACCGACGACAGGGCGCCGGAGTCGACGATGATCTGCCGGGCCCGGTCGGCGCCGGACTCGTCGAGCTCGGGGTTGCCGAGGGAGCGCGCGAGGACCTCGCGCTCGGCCTCGTCGGCCAGCGCCATCGCCCGCAGCATGAGGACGGTGCGCTTGCCCTCGCGGAGGTCCTCGATCGCGCCCTTGCCGGTGGCCTCGGGGTCGCCGAAGACCCCGAGGACGTCGTCGCGCAGCTGGAAGGCAAGGCCGAGGGCGTCGCCGTAGGCGGCCAGCGCGGCGGCGGTCGCGGCGTCACCGCCGCCGAGGGCCGCACCGAGCTCGAGCGGACGCGTGACCGTGTAGCGCCCGGACTTCAGCAGCGCGACGCGCCGGGAGTCCTCCTCGCCGGCCTCACGGTGCCCGGCGAGACGCAGGTCGAGGTACTGCCCGGCCATGACCTCGACGCGCAGCGCGGTGAACACCGAGCGGGCGCGGTCGAGGGCGGCGGCGGGCAGGGCCGCCTCGTCGAAGAGCTGGTCGGCCCAGACGAAGGCGAGGTCGCCGGCGAGGATGCCGCCGCCCACGCCGAACCACTCGTCGTCACCGGCCAGCCCCTCCTCGCGGTGGGTGGCGGCCAGGGCGGTGTGCACCGCCGGGCGGCCCCGCCGCTCGGCGGAGCGGTCCATGATGTCGTCGTGGATGAGCGCGAAGGTGTGGAGCAGCTCGACCGCACCGGCAGGGGCGAGCACGCCCTCGTCGTGGTCGGCACCGGTGGCGCGGTAGCCCCAGTAGACGAACGCGGGCCGCAGGCGCTTGCCCCCGGCGGCGACGAGCCCGGCGATCTCGCGGCCGACGGGCTCGAGGGCGGGATCGAGGGCGACGAGGTCGTCGATGCGCGCGGTGAGGAAGGCCTCGAGCGCCTCGTCGACCGCGCCGCCCACCGACTCGAGTGGGTCGCTCATCGTGCGCACCCCTGCTCGTTCGGCTCCGGCGTCACGACCGGTTGGGCCCCGCATGAGCACCTCGTCTGGTTCTCGGCTCGACTTCGGCGACCCCACCGAGCCGCCACTGTAGCGCCAGAGGTGTGCCCACATCGGCGCCGATTCACTCGACAGAGTGTAAAGGCACCGACGGGTCAGGAGGTGAGGCGCTCGCGCAAGAGCTCGTTGACGCGCTGGGGGTTGGCCTGTCCGCGGCTGGCCTTCATCACCGCGCCGACGAGCGCGCCGATCGCCTTGTCGTTGCCGCCGCGCACCTTCTCCGCCGCCGCCGGGTCGGCGGCGATGGCCTCGTCGACGAGCGTGACGAGCTCGCCCTCGTCGGAGACCTGCTCGAGGCCGCGGGCCTTGGCGACCTCCCCCGGCCGGCCCTCGCCCTCGAGCACGCCGACGAGGACCTCCCGGGCGAGCTTCGTCGACAGCGTGCCGCGCGCGACGAGGTCGACGAGCTCGGCGAGCGCGTCGCCGGCCAGCGGCACCCCCGCGGGATCGACGTCGGCCTCACGGCACCACGACAGCACCTCGTTGGCGAGCCACTTCGCCGCGGCGGCCGGCTCGGCGCCGGCGGCCACGGCGTCGTCGAGCACGACGACGAGCCCGGCGTCGACGAGCGTGACGGCGGCCTCGTCGCTGAGGCCGAGCCCGCCGGTGAGACGGGCGCGCATCTGCGCGGGCAGCTCGGGCAGGGCCGCGGCGAGGCGCTCGACGTCGGCGCGCTCGGGGGTGACCGGCACGAGGTCGGGGTCGGGGAAGTAGCGGTAGTCGAAGACCTCCTCCTTGGCCCGCAGCGTCGAGGTCCGCCCGGCATCCTCGTCCCAGTGGCGGGTCTCCTGGGTGACGGCCTCCCCGGCGTCGAGCAGCGCGCCCTGCCGCTCGATCTCGTGGGCCACCGCACGCTGCAGCGAGCGCAGGGAGTTCATGTTCTTGACCTCGACGCGGGTGCCGAAGGCCTCGTCGCCGCGGCGGCGCACCGAGACGTTGGCGTCGCAGCGCATCGAGCCCTCCTCGAGCTTGGCGTCGCTGATGCCGAGGGCGCGCACGATGCCGCGCAGCTCGGCGAGGTAGGCCCGGGCCTCCTCGGGGCCGCGCACGTCGGGCTCGCTCACGATCTCGAGCAGGGGGATGCCCGCGCGGTTGTAGTCGATGAGGGAGTGGTCGGCACCGGCGATGCGGCCGGTGCCGCCGACGTGCAGGGACTTGCCGGTGTCCTCCTCCATGTGCACCCGGGTGATGCCGATGCGACGACTCGTCCCGTCGACGGCGACGTCGAGGTGGCCGTCGGCGCAGATCGGCACGTCGTACTGCGAGATCTGGTAGTTCTTCGGCATGTCGGGATAGAAGTAGTTCTTGCGGTGGAACTGGCTGCGCGGCGCGACCTCGCAGGCCAGGGCGAGGCCGAGCGAGATCGCCGCCTCGATCGCCGCGGCGTTGGGCACCGGCAGCGACCCGGGCTGGCCGGTGCACACCGCGCAGGTCTTCGTGTTCGGCTCGCCCCCGAAGTCCGTCGGGCAGCCGCAGAACATCTTCGTCCGCGTGCCGAGCTCGACGTGGACCTCGAGGCCGATGACCGCCTCGTAGGCGCTGCTCATGCTCGCTCCTCCGCCGCGTCGTCGAGCGCGTCCGGCGCGAGGTCGAGGCCGAGCGAGGCCTCGAGCGCCGCCGCGACCTGGAACATCACCGGCTCGCCGAGATGGGGCGCCATGACCTGCAGGCCGACGGGCAGCCCGGCCTCGTCGCCGCCGACCGGCAGCGACATCGCCGGGGTGCCCGCGAGGTTGGAGGGCACGGCGAAGACGTCGTTCAAGTACATCGCGAGGGGGTCGTCGACCTTCTCGCCGATGCCGAACGCCGTCGAGGGCGTCGCCGGGCTCACGAGCGCGTCGCAGCTGGCGTAGGCCGCGGCGAAGTCCTCCTGCACGAGGGTGCGGACCTTCTGCGCCTGGAGGTAGTAGGCGTCGAAGTAGCCCGCCGACAGGGCGTACGTGCCGATCATGATGCGCCGCTTGACCTCCGGGCCGAAGCCCTCGGCGCGGGTGGCGGCCATCATCTCCTCGGTCGTCGGCCCGTCGACGCGCAGGCCGTAGCGCACCCCGTCGAAGCGCGAGAGGTTCGAGGACGCCTCCGAGGGCGCGATGAGGTAGTACGCCGGCAGGGCCTTGTCGGCGTGGGGCAGGGCGACCTCGACGACGTCGGCGCCGAGCGCGGCGAGGCGCTCGACGGCCTCGGCGCAGCGGGCGCGCACGCCCGGCTCGACGCCCTCGCCGTCGAGGAAGCTCGACACGACGCCGATGCGCAGCCCCTCGACGCCGCGGTCGAGCGCGGGCCGTGCCGGCGGCGGATCCTCGGGGATCGACGTCGCATCCCGCGGGTCGTGCCCGGCGATGGCCTCGTAGAGCGCCGCGGCGTCGGCCACGCTGCGCGCCATCGGGCCGACCTGATCGAGGGAGGAGCCGAAGGCCACGAGGCCGAAGCGCGACACGAGGCCGTAGGTGGGCTTGACGCCGACGATGCCGCAGAACGCCGCGGGCTGACGGATCGAGCCACCGGTGTCGGTGCCGATGCCGAGGGGGGCGTGGCGGCCGCCGACCGCGGCGGCCGAGCCGCCCGAGGAGCCGCCCGGCACGCGGTCGAGGTCGAAGGGGTTGCGCGTCACCCCGAAGGCGGAGTTCTCCGTCGAGGAGCCCATCGCGAACTCGTCCATGTTCGTCTTGCCGAGCACGACGGCGTCGGCGGCGGCGAGCCGCTCGACGACGGTGGCGTCGTAGGGCGGGTGGTAGTCCTCGAGCATGCGCGAGCCGCAGGTCGTGGCCACCCCACGGGTGCAGAGGATGTCCTTGAGCGCGACGGGCACGCCGGCCAGCGCCCCGACCGTCTCGCCGGCGGCGCGGCGCCGGTCGACGTCGGCGGCGTGGGCGAGCGCGGTGTCGTCGAGGGTGCGCAGGAACGCCCCGAGCGCACCGTCGGTCGCCCGGATGCGCGCGAGGTGGGCCTCGGCGACGGCGACGGCGGTGGTCTCGCCGGCCTCCATCGCGGCGAGTAGCGTCGCCGCGTCGGCCCGGGTGAGGTCGTCGGGCATCTAGGCCTCCTCCCCCACGATGCGCGGCACGCGGAAGCGCCCGTCCTCGACGGCGGGGGCGTTGGCGAGCGCCTCGTCCTGGCCGAGCGACGGCCCGGGGGCGTCGGCGCGGGCGACGTTGGCGAGCGGGTAGGGGTGGCTCGTCGGGACGACGTCGCCGGCGGCGACCTCCCCGACCTGCTCGGCGTAGGCGAGGATGTCGGAGAGCTGGCTGGCGAGCCCCGCGACCTCCTCGTCGGTCAGGGCGATGCGCGCGAGCCGGGCGACGTGGCGCACCTGCTCATCGGACAGCGACATCGGACCTCCTTGCGGCGGCTGGGGCGCGGACGCTACCGCGGCGGGCCGTCGGGCCGCCAACGCCGGCGCCTCAGGGCTCGAGGCGCCGCCAGTCGCCCTCGGGGTCCTCGAGCAGCCCCCCGTCGTCGAAGCGGGTGAGGTCCTCGAAGCGCCCGTCGTCGCCGCCCCAGACGAGCAGCCCCGCGCCGGTCCACACCACCGCCGCGCCCTGGCGGGCCTCGAGCGGCGCGGCCGGCCATGCCGACCAGGCGTCCTCGGCGGGGTCGTAGGCGCTCACCTGCTCACGCGGCTGCGGGCTCACCTCGTCGTCGTCGACGGCGAAGGCGAGCCCACCGACGACGAGGACCTCCTCGCCGGTCCACACGAGCTGCTCGCCCGCCGCGGCGGGCTCGTCGCGCTCGGCGAGCGCGCGCCACGCGCCCGAGGCGGGGTCGAGGGCGACGCCCCCCGCACCGGCGACGCCGACGAGCTCCGTGCCGGTCCACACGACCTCGCCGCCGAGCGACACCGCGTCGGGCACGTCGTCGAGGACCTCCCAGGCGCCCGCCTCGGGGTCGTAGCGCGCGGTGTCGCCGACGGGCTCGAAGCCGTCGTCGCGCCCGCCGGCCACGACGAGCCCGGCGTCGGTCCAGCCGCCGACCGCGCCGGGCTGCGGGCCGGCGGGCAGGGGCTCGAGCGCCTGCCAACGGTCCGCGGCGGGGTCGTAGGCCCACGCGTCGTCGAGGGCCTGCGGGCCCTCCGGCCCCTCCCCGTCGACGCGGGAGCCGCCGGCGAGCACGAGCTCGCTGCCGCTCCAGCCCGCGACCGCGCCGAGCCGGCGCGCCGCCTCGGGGGCCTCACGCTCCTCCCAGGCGTCGCGGTCGGGGTCGTAGGTCAGCACCGCCGGCGCGCTCGGCTCGACGACGAGGAGCATCCCGCCGGTCCAGGCCGCGGCGTAGGCGCCGCTGAGCGGCGTCGGTGCGCGGTCGAGCTCGCGCCAGCCCCGGCCGGGACGGTAGGCCGCGCCGTCACGACGGAGCTCGTCGCGGATGTCGACCCCGCCGACGACGAGGACCTCCTCGCCGGTCCACACCGCGAGCGGGTCGCTGCGCGGCTGGAGGGGCACGGCGGGCTCGTAGCGCGGCGGCGCGGGCTCGTCCTCCCCGGGCGCGCCGTCGCCAGCGTCGCCCTCCCCGGGCGCGCCGTCGCCAGCGTCGTCCTCGCCGGGCCCGCCCTCCCCCGGCCCGGCCGCGTCCCCACCGGCCTCCGGCCCCGGCGTCGGCGTCGCGACGTCCTGGCCCGCGGCGGTCTCGCGGTCGGCGGACCCGGCCGCGGTCGGCTCGGAGTCGGCCTCGCAGCCGGCGAGCAGCGCGAGGCCGAGGACGGCGGCGAGCACGACGCCGGCGGACCGGCTTGCCGTCGGGCTCACGAGGCGGCCTCGCTCGCGTCGGTCGCCTCCCCGGGCAGCGCGCCGGAGGCCAGCAGCGCCGCGAAGCCCTCCTCATCGACGGTGGGCACGCCGAGCTCGCCGGCGCGATCGGCCTTCGACCCGGGGTCGGCGCCGACGACGACGACCGAGGTGCGCCGCGACACGCTCGAGGTCACCTTGCCGCCGCGGTCGAGCACCGCCTGCTTGGCCTCGTCGCGGGTGAAGCCCTCGAGGCCGCCGGTGAGCACGACGGTCCAGCCCTCGAGGAGGTCGCTGCGCTCGACGGCGTCGGTGTCGGTGCGCACGCCCGCGGCGACGAGGCCGTCGACGAGCTCGGCGTTGCGGGGGGTGTCGAAGAACGCCCGGACCGCCTGGGCGATGATCGGCCCGACCCCGTCGACCGCGGCGATCTCCTCGGCGTCGGCGGCGCGCAGCGCCTCGAGGGTGCCGAAGTGACGGGCGAGCAGGCGCGCGACGGTCCCGCCGACGTGGCGGATGCCGAGCGCGACGAGCAGGCGCTCGAGCGGCTGGGCCTTGGCCTCCTCGATCGCCGCGAGGAGGTTGTCGACGCGGCGCTCGCCGAAGCCCTCGAGGGCGAGCAGGGCGTCGCGGTCGAGGTGGAAGAGCCCGACGACGTCGCTGACGAGCCCCTCGTCGAGCAGGAGCTTGGCGGTCTCGTAGCCGAGGCCCTCGATGTCGAGCGCGCCACGGCTCGCGACGTGCGCGAGCGACTCGAGGAGGCGGTTGGGACAGTCGATGTTCGCGCAGTAGCTCGCCGCCTCGCCCTCGAGGCGCACGACCTCCGAGCCGCAGAACGGGCACGCCGTCGGCATGCGCCAGGGCCCGGCCGTCTCGACCTCGGGCGGTCGCTTGGCCTCGACGTAGCCGACGACCTCGGGGATGACGTCGCCGGCCTTGCGCACGACGACGGTGTCGCCCGGGCGGACGTCCTTGAGCGCAGCCTGGTCCTCGTTGTGCAGCGTCGCCGTCGAGATCGTCGAGCCGGCGACGAGGACGGGCTCGAGGCGGGCGAAGGGCGTGACCTTGCCGGTACGACCGACGTTGACCTCGATGTCGAGCAGGAGGGTCTCGCGCTCCTCCGGCGGGTACTTGAAGGCGATCGCCCAGCGCGGCGCCCGCGACGTCGAGCCGAGGCGGCGCTGGTGGGCGTGGTCGTCGACCTTGACGACGACGCCGTCGATCTCGTAGGGCGGGTCGTGGCGGTGCGCCCTCCAGTGCTCGACGAAGTCCTGGACCTCGGCGACGCCCTCGACGGTGCTGGTCTCCTCGGCCACCGGCAGCCCCGCCTCGGCGAGGAGATCGAGGAACGCCGCGTGGCTGGCCACCTCGAGCCCCTCGACGGCGCCCATGCCGTGGCACACCATCGACAGCGGTCGCTCGGCGGTCACGCGCGGGTCCTTCTGGCGCAGGGCGCCCGAGGCGGCGTTGCGGGGGTTGGCGAAGCGCGCGAGGCCGGCCTGCTCCCGCTCGGCGTTCATCGCCTCGAACGCCGCGACGGGGTAGTAGACCTCGCCGCGGACCTCGAGCAGCGCCGGCGGGTCGGCGAGGGCGAGGACCTCGGGGACCGCCGCGATCGTCCTGGCGTTGGCGGTGATGTCCTCGCCGGTCACGCCGTCGCCGCGGGTGACCGCCCGCTCGAGCCAGCCGCCCACGTAGGACAGCCCGATGGCGACGCCGTCGACCTTGAGCTCGCAGGTGTAGCGCGGCGTGGCGCCCTCGAGGCCGCGCTCGACGCGCTCGGCCCAGGCGACGAGCTCGGCGGGCTCGAAGGCGTTGTCGAGCGAGAGCATCGCCACCCGGTGCGCGACCGGGGTGAAGGAGGGGTCCGGCGGCGCGCCGACGCGCTGGGTCGGCGAGCCGGGGTGGGCGAGCTCGGGGTGGGCGGCCTCGAGGGCCTCGAGCTCGGCGAGGAGCGCGTCGAACGCGGCGTCGCTGAGCTCGGGGTCGCCGAGGACGTAGTAGCGGTAGCGGTGCCGCTCGATCTCGGCGGCGAGCTCGGCGGCGCGCTGCCGCGGGGACGGTTCGGCCATCCCTGAAGTCTGCGCCGGCGCCGCCGCCGCGCAACCTCGGCCTCCACAGCGGCGGCGGAGGCGTCGCCGATGGCGGCTATCGTGCGGACCATGACCGCCCGCCGCCCGACCCACGCAGCCGTCCTCGTCCTCCTGCTCGGCGCGCTCGCCCTCGGCGCCTGCGAGGCCGACGAGCCCGTCGACCTCGAGGCACGCCTCGATGAGATCGCCGGGCAGGTCGCGGAGGTCCGGGGGCTCGACGCCCCCGAGGCCGTCGACGCCGAGATCCTCGACCCCGGCGACTTCGCCGCACTCGTCCTCGAGCTCGGCGAGGCGCGGACCGGGCAGATCGCCAGCGCCGAGCAGGAGGCCGGCGAGGCGGTCCTCGTCGCGCTGCGCCATCTCGAGGAGGGCGTGGACCTCGACGCGGTCACCGCCGAGGCGGTCGAGGGCGGCGTGGTCGGCGGGGTCTACGTGCCCGAGGAGGGTGCGGTCTACCTGCCCGGCGAGGAGGAGGGGCTCGACCCGCTCGGCGAGGTCACCGCCGCGCACGAGCTCACCCACGCGCTGCAGGACCGCACCGTCGGACTCGAGGGCCTGCTCGACCTCGCCGTCGAGGGTGACCCCGACGCCTTCCTCGCCCTCAACGCCGTCGTCGAGGGCGACGCGGTGTGGACCCAGGAGCGCTGGTCACGGGTGCACCAGGACACCGAGGACCGGGCGTCCTACCTCGGCGGCGGTGACGCCGAGGCCATCGCCGAGGGCCAGCGGGCGCTCGAGGCCCTGCCGGCCTACCTGCGCGACCAGCTGCTCTTCCCCTACACCGCCGGCGCGGACTTCGTCGAGGCGCTCGTCGCCGACGGCGGGGTCGGCGCGATCGACGCCGCGCTCGCCGACCCGCCGACGACGACCGCGGAGATCCTCGAGCCCGAGCGCTACCTCGACGGCTTCGAGCCCGCCGACGTCGCCGTCGAGACCTCGCCGGGTCCGGAGTGGGACGAGGCGGTCCGCCAGGGCTTCGGGGCCTTCGACCTCCAGATGCTCGTCGTCCAGGGCGACGTCACCGCGCTGGCCCCGGCCGCGCGGTCCTGGAGCGGTGGGGCCCTCGCGTCCTGGACCCGCGGCGAGGAGCATGCCCTCGCCGCCCGGGTGACCTTCACCGACGACGCCGCCGCCGAGCAGGTCTGCGGCGCGCTGCCGAGCTACTACCGGGCCGCCGCCGACGGGGTGGAGGCGGCCGACGACCCCGGCGACGAGGTGGAAGCGGCCGACGACCCCGGCGACGAGGTGGAGGCGGCCGATGATCCCGGCGACGCGGCCGGGGACCCGGGCGATGCCGCGGTCGAGGGCGGGGCGGTCCTCGAGAGCGCTGCCGACGCCTTCGCCGTGGCCTGCGGCTCCGACGAGGTGCGCTTCGCGATCGCCCCCGACACCGCGTTGGCCACCGCCCTCGTCGACGGCGGGTGAGGGTCGGTCGCCGCCGCCGACCGGCGACCGCTCAGCCGGTGATCGTCGCGCCGCCGAGGCACTCCTCACCGGCGTAGAGCACGACGGCCTGCCCTGCCGCCACGCCCTCGGGGCGTGCCTCGGGGAAGCGCACCCGCACCTCGCCGCCGCCGAGGTCGTCGACGGCCGCGGGCAGCGGCTCGCCGCGGTAGCGCACCTGCGCGGCCAGCCCCGCGCCGGCGAGCGTCGCCGCGTCCGGCGGGCGCCCGGCGATCCAGTGGGCGCCCTCGGCGGTGACCTCGGCCACCGCGAGCGCCTGGCGGGGGCCGACGTGGACCGTCGAGCCGTCGATCGCGGTGACGTAGCGCGCCTCGGGCTGCCCGGCGAGGCCGAGCCCGCGGCGCTGGCCGATCGTGAAGCGGTAGGCGCCGTCGTGCTCGGCGAGGACCGTCCCGTCGTCGTCGACGACGACCCCGGGGCGCTCGCCGAGGTGGCTGTGGAGGAAGCCCGCGAGATCACCGGAGGGGATGAAGCACACGTCGTGGCTGTCGGGCTTGGCGGCGGTGAGCAGGCCACGCTCGGCGGCCATCGCCCGCAGGTCGGCCTTGGGGTGCTCCCCGGCGGGCCAGAGGGTGTGGGCGAGCTCGTCCTGGCGCGCCATCGACAGCACGTAGGTCTGGTCCTTGCCCGGGTCGGCGGCGCGCCGCAGCCGCCAGCGGCCGCCCTCGTGGCGCAGCCGGACGTGGTGGCCGGTCGCGAGGGCGTCGAAGCCCATCGCGCGGGCACGGGCGAGGAGGGCGCGGTACTTCACCCGCTCGTTGCAGCGGATGCAGGGGTTGGGCGTCCGCCCGTCGGCGTAGGAGGCCACGAAGTCGTCGACGACGCGCTCGCGGAAGGCCTCGCTGAGGTTCCAGGTGTAGAAGGGGATGCGGAGGTGGTCGGCGACCCGCGCGGCGTCGCGGGCGTCGTCGAGGGTGCAGCAGCCCTTGCCCGGCAGCCCCGAGGGGGTGTCGGCCATCTTGAGGTGGACGCCGGTGACGTCGTGGCCGGCGTCGAGGAGCAGCGCAGCGGTCATCGACGAGTCGACGCCACCGGACATCGCGACGAGGACGCGCATGACGGCCACGGTAGCCGCCGCCGCCCAGCCCCCGCGAGCGCCTGGCCGGGCGGGCCCGACAGCCACGCCTCAGCCCCTGCGAGCCCCCGGCCAGGCCAGGCCCGCGTCGTCGACCGCACGCTCGAGGGCCTCGGCGAAGGGCTCGATTCGGCCCCCGCAGGCAGCGAGCGCCACGGCGTCGACGAGCAGGCGTGGCCCATCGCTCGTGTCGGCGACGACGCAGGGCAGGGCCCCGTCGACGAGGGCGGCCAGGGCCCCGTCGACCTCGTTGCGGTGGGCCAGCGCGAAGGGCACCGGCAGCGCCGCGGCCATCGCATCCCAGGCGGACTTGCGCCGCAGCGGGCCGTGGGTCAGGTCGCAGAGCGCGCACTCGCGCCGGCCGAGGAGGTGGCCGAGGACGTAGGCCGCCTCCCCGCGCAGGCCGCCGTCGGCGTCGTAGACGCCGGTGAGCCCGGTGATCGTCGTCATGGACCGCAACGTTGCCGCGGGACGGCGCGCGCAATCCCCTGTGGGTGAGGACCTCCGTGCACGCCCCCGGCCCTACCAGAACCCCCCACCCTGCGCGCGCAGCCGGGCGACGGCGCCCTCGAAGGCGGTCGCGGCGGCGTCGACCTCCCCGGTCGTGGTCGTGCGCCCAACGGTGAGGCGCACGTGACCGACGCCGTCGAGGGGGGCACCGACCGCGGCGAGGACGTGGCTCGGCCCGGCGGCGCCGGACTGGCACGCCGAGCCGGTGGAGACCGCGACGCCGGCAGCGTCGAGCGCGAGGAGCAGCGCCTCGCCGTCGACGCCGTCGACGGCGACGTGGAGGTTGTGGGGCAGCCGGGCGGTGGCGTGACCGTTGCGGGTCACCCCGTCGATGGCGAGCAGGCGCACGGCGAGGCGGTCGCGTCGGGCGGCGAGCCGCTCGACGTCGGTGGCCATCCGCTGCGCGGCGAGCGCCGCCGCCGCGCCGCAGCCGACGATGCCGGCGGTGTGGAGCGTGCCGGAGCGCAGCCCGCGCTCCTGGCCGCCGCCGAGGCTCGTCGGCAGGCAGGCGACGTCACGGCGCAGGACGAGCACCCCGGCGCCGGTCGGCCCGCCGAACTTGTGCGCCGAGAGCGCCGCGGCGGCGACGCCCCAGCGCTCCAGGGCGAGCTCGGCGCGGCCGAAGGCCTGAACGGCGTCGACGTGCAGCGGCACCCCGCGCTCGGCGAGGCCCGCGCCGATCGCCCCGATCGGCTGGAGCGTGCCGAGCTCGTTGTTCGCGACCATGACGCTGGCGAGCACGGTGTCGTGGCGCACCGCGGCGAGGACACGCTCGGCGTCGACGACTCCGTCGGGCTCCGGTGGCACGACGGTCAGGGCGAAGCCCTCGCGCTCGGCGAGCCAGCGCGCGGCGTCGAGCACCGCGTGGTGCTCGATCGCCGTCGTCACCACGTGGGCGCCACGGCCCGCCTCCCGCGCCGCACGGGCGAGGCCGAGGACTGCGGCGTTGTCGGCCTCGGTGCCCCCGGAGGTGAAGAGGACGTCGAGCGGCGCGACGCCGAGCGCCCCGGCGACCTGCTCGCGCGCAGCCTCGACCGCGGCCCGAGCGGCCCGGCCGGCGGCATGGACCGCCGAGGGGTTGGCGGGGCGCCCGTCGAGCCAGGGGGCCATCGCCTCGGCGGCTGCGGGATCGAGCGGGGTCGTCGCGGCGTGGTCGAGGTAGATCACCGGCCGGAGGGTAGCGCCGCGCCGGGCGGGCGCCGCCGCACCCCCGCCGGGCCCGCCACTCCACTCGATGGAGCCGTCGGCCGCCCCACCGGCCAAACGCTCCACCCAACCGCCCAGGCGCGCCGATCACAGGTCGAAGGCGTAGCCGACCAGCGTCACACCTGGCTCTGGCGTCCAGTCGAGCTCAACGGCGCGACGGAAGCCCAGGCGCTCGTAGAGCCGCACCGCCGTGGCCATCCAGGCCGTCGAGTGCAGCACCACCCGCTCGCGGCCTTCCTTCCGCGCCCGCTCGAGGCACGCGCGGGTGAGCGCCGCGCCGACGCCGCGCCCGTGGGCGGCGGGGTCGACGGCGAGGAAGCGCATGCCTGCCGCGGCAGGGTCGGTGAACTCCGCGCTCGCGCTGTCGGGGCCGGGAACGTAGGTCACCGCGCCAAGGACCTCGTCGTCGACGACGGCGACGAGGACGACGGCGTCGGCGATCCGCCCCGCGACGTCGCGCAGGGTCTCGCGGTAGCCGTCGAGCGGCAGACCGGGGACCGACTCGTAGGCGGCGATGGTGAGCTCGCCGACGCGGGCGTGCTCGTGCTCGGCGATGCGTCGGATCTCCACGGCGGGCCAGCATAGGCCGCAACGGTGGGCCGGCGCCTCGCTGACCGATGGCCCGACACCGCGACAGCCGGCCGGAACCGCAGCAGCAGACCGGAACCGCAGCAGCCAGCCGGAACCGCAGCAGCCGGCCGAGACCGCGGCTGCAGACCGGGAGCGCAGCCGTCGGCGGCCCGCGCGGTCAGCTCGCGCGCTTGCGGACCTCCTCGATGAGCGGCGGGATGACCTTGTAGAGATCGCCGACGACGCCGAGGTCGGCGATCGAGAAGATCGGCGCCTCGGGGTCCTTGTTGATGGCGATGATGCGCTGGGACGTCTGCATCCCCGCGCGGTGCTGGATGGCCCCGGAGACCCCGGCGCCGAGGTAGAGCTGGGGGGCGACGGTCTTGCCGGTCTGGCCGATCTGGTGCTGGTGGGGGTACCAGCCCGCGTCGGTGGCTGCACGGGAGGCACCGACCGCGGCGCCGAGCGCATCGGCGAGCTCCTCGATGAGCGCGAAGCCCTCCGCGTCGCCGAGGCCGCGGCCGCCGGTGACGATCATCGACGCCTCGGTCATCTCCGGACGCCCCCCGGAGGACTCCTCGACGACCTCGACGACGCGCACCCGCGTCGCGCGCTCGTCGAACGCGACGTCGAGGGGCACGACGTCGGCGGGGCTGCCGCCGACCTCGGACGCGGCGAAGGCGTTGGGCTTGACGCCCAGGAACGCCGGCAGGCCGGGACGGACCGTGCAGCGCGACGTCATGTCCCCACCGAAGATCTGCTTCGTCGCGACGATGCCCTCACCTTCGCGGGCGAGGTCGCTCACGTCGCCGATGACCCCACCCCCGACGCGCGCCGCGGCGCGGGCGACGACGTCGGAGGCGAAGGGCTCGGCGGGGTAGAGCACGACGCTGGCGCCCGAGGCCTCCAGCGCGGCGAGGAGCGCCGCGGTCTTCGGCTCGGTGTCGTGGGCGTCGACCTCCGGGGCGTCGCAGACATAGGCGGTGGCGGCGCCGTAGGCACCGACCTTCTCCGCGGCGCCCTGCGCGCCCTCGCCGAGCAGGAGCGCGGCGGCGTCGTCGGCGAGCCCACGCGCGGCGGTGAGCAGCTGTGTCGCGACCTTCTTCGGGGCGGCCCCGTCGTGGTCGGTGAGCACGAGGATGTCGGTCATCGGGAGTCTCCTTCGCGTCTCGAGGGGGCCTAGAGGAGCTTCTGCTCGGCGAGCCAGTCGGCGATCGCCGTCGCGCCGGCCTGACCGGAGCCATCGTCCTCGACCTTCGCGCCGGCCTGCCTCGGCGGGCGCGGGGTGACCTCGAGGACCTGAGTGGCCGAGCCGGCGTGGCCGACGGTGGCAGGGTCGACGCCGAGCGCGGCGAGGTCCTTGACCTCGAGCGGCTTCTTCTTCGCGGCCATGATCCCCTTGAAGGAGGGGTAGCGCGGCTCGTTGATCGCCTCGACGACGCTGACGACCGCCGGCGCGGATGTCTCGACGGCGACGTGCCCGTTGGGGGTCTCACGGTGGGCGAGGAGGCGCTCGCCGTCGACCTCGAGGTGCTTGACGAAGGTCAGCGCCGGCAGGTCGAGGAGCTCGGCGAGCATCGCCGGCACGAGCGTCGTGCGCGCGTCGGAGGACTGGTTGCCCATGATGAGGAGGTCGAACTCCTCCTCGGCGAGCGCGGCGGCGAGCACGCGCGCGGTCGCCGCGGCGTCGGAGCCGGCCACGGCGTCGTCGGTGACCTGGATCGCCCCGTCGAGGCCGTAGGACAGCGCCTTGCGGATCGTCTGCTGCGCCGACTCCGGGCCCATGCACAGGGCGATGACCTCGGTGCCGTCGACACGCTCCTTGATCCGCATCGCCTCCTCGATGCCCCACTCGTCGTTGGCGTTGAGGATCGGATCGGAGGCGTCGCGGTCCACCGTCCAGTCGGCCTCGTTCATCCTCTTCTCCGCGGCCGTGTCCGGCACGCGCTTGACGGGGCAGATGATTCGCACGGCAGCCCTCCCGAGTGGTGACGTGGTGACGGTGCAGCGTTGTTACCCAACAGTAACTTATGAGGTCCAGGTACGCCAGGCCGCTAGGCTGCCGGCCGTGCATGCCCGGCGACGCGACGACGACCCCGACCCGGCCAGCAGCGCCGGGCAGGGCCACCCGCTGCCGCTGACCGGCGAGCGCACGCTGCCCGGTCTCGCCGAGGAGCGCTACTGGTTCGAGCGCCACGTGGCCGGCTACGTCCGCGCCTGCGCCCGGCTCGCCGAGCACGCCGGCGGAGCGCGGCTGCGCGTCCTCGATGCCGGGTGCGGCGAGGGCTACGGGCTGCGGCTGCTCGCTGCGGCCGGTCCCCCACCGCGCGGCCACGCGGTGCTCGGCGTCGACCTCGCCGCCGACGTCGTCGCCCACGCCCGCCACGCCTACCCCGAGGCCTCGGTGTGCGTCGCCGAGGTCTCCGCGCTGCCGCTGGCCGAAGCCAGCGTCGACGTCGTCGTCTCCTCGCAGGTCATCGAGCACGTCTGGGACATCGACGCCACGGTCGCCGAGGCTGCCCGCGTGCTCGCCCCCGGCGGCCTGCTCGTCGTGCTCACCCCCAACCGACGCACCTTCAGCCCCGAGGGCGCGGGACCGGTCAACCCCTTCCACCACCGTGAGCTCGACGCCTCCGAGCTCACCGAGGCCCTCGCAGACCACCTCGACGTGCGCGAGGTCGCGGGCCTCGGCCACGGACCCCGCCTCGCCGCGGTCGAGCGGGAGCGGGGCGTGGGGCTACCCGAGGCCCAGGCCACCGTCGAGCCGTGGCCGCCGTGGCTGCGCGCCGCGGTCGCGGGCGTCGAGGCCGCCGACTTCGTCGACGTCGCCGCCGAGGGCAGCCTCGACCTCCTCGCCGTCGCGGCGAAGCCCGTCGCGGCGAATCCGTGATATCGCTGCCGCGTCGCGAGCCTCAGCCGTCGAGGGGGTCGCCGGGGATCGGCGCGCCGCGCCGGCGCAGGTCGAGCGCCTCGGCGGGGGTCATGCCGCGCGGCAGGCGGCTGCGCAGCACCCGGGCGGGCTGGCCCACGGCGATGGCGAAGGCGGGGATGGGCCCCTTGACGACCGCCTGGCTGCCGATGACCGCGCCGGAGCCGATGTCGGCGCCACGCAGGATCGAGGCCTTCTCCCCCACCCAGACGTCCTCGCCGATGCGCACCGGGGTCGTGGCGATGCCCTGCTTGCGGATGGGCAAGTCGAGGTCGTCGACGCGGTGGTCGAAGTCGGCGATGTAGATCCAGTCCGACAGCAGGCTGTCGGCGCCGATCTCGATGTCGAGGTAGCCGTTGACGACGTTGCGCGAGCCCATGACGACCTTCGCGCCGAGGCGCACATTGCCCTCGTGGGCGCGCAGGGAGTTCTCCGAGCCGATCCAGCACCACGGCCCGATGACGAGCCGCCCGCGGCGGCGGTGGGCGACGAGCTCGACGCGCGAGCCGAGGAAGGCCATGCCCTCGAAGTCGACGTGGGGGGCGCGCAGGCGGTGCGCGCCGTAGCGCAGCGCGAGCGCAAGGTGCTCGGGGGTCAGCATCCGCCGCTCGACGGCGAAGCGCACCGCCCGGCGCCAGCCCCAGCGCGGGTAGCGCGGCCGCGGCACCGGCCCGGGGCGGTCGGGGTCGTCGTCGGCGGCGAGGGCCTCGGCGCGCCGCAGCCCCTCCCGGGCGGTCTCCGCGGCCACGGCGAGCTCCCGCAGCTGACGGCCGAGTGCGACGGCGGCCTCCTGCCCCGCGTCCCCGGTGGCCCGCTCGCTCACGACCCGGCCGGCCCCGCCGTCGTGCCGCGCCTGCGCTGTCCGGGCGGCGAGGGGTCCCGCTCGGCGTCGGGCTCCGAGCCATCGGGGGCCAGGCCGGTGAGGATGCAGTTGTAGAACGCCGCCTTCGGCACGACGCGCGAGGCGACGTGGTCGTCGAAGGCGAAGAGGCGCTGCCAGGTGCGGTAGACCACCCAGGGGTAGCGCTCAGGCAGGCGCTCGGCGCCGACCATCCCCTCGACGGTGCGCGTCAGCCAGCCGAACCAGTTGGCGGTGAGCTCCTCGGTGGCCGTGGCGACCTCGGTGAACCCGGCGTCGCGGGCGAGCGCCTCCAGGTCGCCGGGGCTGAAGCAGTGCAGGTCGACCTCCCACTCGAGGTCAGCGGCGGCGCGGTCCTCCGGGGTGAGCACCGCACGCGGGTCGTGGACGACGCGCTGGGAGCCGAGGACGACCGCGGCGAGCTTCACGCCGACGCGCCCGGCGCGCTTGAACTGCGTCGCGATGCGGTCCCCAACCGCGGTGGGCTCACCGGCGATGACGAAGCGCCCGCCGGGCTTGAGCACGCGGCGCGCCTCGGCGAAGGCGGCGGCGATGTCGGGGAGATGATGGACGATGGCGTGGCCGATGACGAGGTCGAAGCTGTCGTCAGCGAAGGGCAGCGCCTCGGCGTCCGCGACCCGGCCGTGGACGTCGATGCCGAGGCGGCGGCCGTTGGCGACGGCCTCGGCGACCATGCCCGAGGAGATGTCGGTGCACCACGCCTCGCCGACGATGCCGGCCTGCGCGAGGTTGAGGAGGAAGAACCCGGTACCGCAGCCGACCTCGAGCACCCGGCCGTAGGGCAGGTCGGTGGCGTCGGGCACGGCCTTGGCGAAGCGCCCCGCGGCGTAGTCGATGCAGCGCTCGTCGAAGCTGATCGACCACTTGTCGTCGTAGTGGCCCGACTCCCAGTCGTGGTAGACGACCTGCTTGTCCTTGATGACCGCACCGTCGTCGGTGGCGGTGTCGGGCCCGGGCTGAGCGGCCGACCCGGACTCAGCGGCCGACCCGGGCTCAGCGGCCGACCCGGGCCCGGCGCCGGGCGTCGACGGCTCGACGCTGCCGTCGTGGGGCTCCTCGGCGGTCGTCACCCTGGGCGCACACCTCCTCGAGCGTCTCGTGGCGCGACAGCGACGTGCGCGCGCCACGGCCGCGGGAGTGTACCGTCGGCGCCCGTGACGACGACGCGCGGACCCTTGCGTGGCAGTGCCCTGGCCGGGGCGCTGGCCATCGGCGCGGCCGTCGGCGTGCTCTCGGGGCTCTTCGGCATCGGCGGGGGCGCGCTGCTCGTCGTCGGCCTCGTCGCCGTGGGCTTCAGCCAGCACGAGGCCCACGCGACGTCGCTGTCGGCGATGGTCCTCACCGCCTCCGCGGCGGTCGTGCCCTTCGCGATCGCCGGCGAGGTCGACGTCGCCGCCGCGATCGCGCTCACGCCCACCGCGATGCTCGGTGCCTATCTCGGCGCGGGCTTCATGCGACGCATCCCCGAGCAGCAGCTGCGCACGGCCTTCGTCATCATGCTCCTCGTCATCGCCGCGCGCATGGGTCTCGGCGGCGGCATCGAAGGCCTGCTCGACGTCGACGGGGTCGCCGAAATCAGCGGCCTCGCGCTCCTCGGGCTCGCCACCGGGGTGCTCTCCTCGATCATGGGCATCGGCGGGGGGATGCTCATGGTGCCCGCGCTCGTCCTGCTCTTCGGCTTCGGCCAGCACGCCGCCGAGGCCATCTCCCTCGCGGTCATCGTGCCGACCGCGGCTGTCGGCGCGTGGCGGCACACTCGCGCGGGCTACACCGACTGGCGCCGCGGCAGCATCCTCGGCAGCGCCGGCATCCTCGGCGGGCTCGCCGGCGCCCAGCTTGCCCTCGCGCTCGACGAGCGCCTCCTCCAGCAGCTCTTTGCGGCCTTCCTCGCGATCATGGCCGTGCGGCTGTGGTGGACCAAGCGCAGCCCCAAGCGCGACCGCACCTCGCCCGTCGAGCCCGATGAGGCCGACGACGGCGGCTGACACTGGGGATCTGATGCCGAGTCGCGGGGTTCCGTGCCGCGGCGACGGGCCTTGACGCACGACTCGCCCTTGTCGTCGCCGTGGCGTTGACGATGGGCTCGGGGCATCCCGGCTCGATGGGCTCCAGGCATCCCGCCGGGGTGAGCCGGGTGACGCCGAAGACCCCTGGGGGCGCGGCGACCTGACCGGGGTGATGACGTCGGGGCTCATCGGCGGTCTGGCTCGCGCGCCTTGGCCTCGCCGTCTTCGTGCTATCGGATGGCGTGGGTGTGCGCCCCGGGGGTCGCCGGGGCGCAGCGAG
>Ga0207421_10000250_pt1 | contig 67622 bp, 79 predicted proteins | sample SodLakKL_010_SED_4_FD_187542 | JGI IMG/M metagenome (GOLD analysis project Ga0207421, IMG submission 187542) | Alkaline sediment microbial communities from Lake Tanatar, Kulunda Steppe, Russia - 8KL_010_SED (SPAdes) (version 2) | ecosystem: Environmental > Aquatic > Non-marine Saline and...
TACTTCAAGGAACAGGAGGTCTTTCTACTAAATCAAACCTTCAAGGTTTAGAGGGAGATTTCTTAATAGGGTTTGGAGAAGTTTCAACATCAATAAATACTCAGGGTTTAGGTAAAGCTTTATTTCAAGGAACAGGAGGTCTTTCTACTAAATCAAATCTTCAAGGTTTAGGTAAAGCTTTTTATAAAGGCACAGGAGGTCTTTCTACTAAATCAAACCTTCAAGGTTTAGAGGGAGATTTCTTAATAGGGTTTGGGGAGGTTTCTAATAAACCTCGAACTGGTTTTACTTATTCTGTCACTCACCAAGGAACCCAGGTATCACATTCTTCACAGAATGTCTATCACTATCGACCCGATACTTGGGGGGTTGCTTTATTTCAGTCTACTGATAATATATCCCTTACTGTAAACCTTCAAGGTTTAGGTAAAGCTAGGGGTAAGGGTTGGGGATCAGCTAGTTTAGCATTAAAACCTTACGAAGTTTTAAATATTACCCACAATGGTCAATCAGTTGAACATTTAAACCAGGACACAGTTTATACCCAGGGGTCCATATTCGGTTTTGGTTATGGTACCGATTATAGGGCAGGGAAATCTTCAATATCCGTTAATTATTCTTATTCGGCTACTGGTTTGATGATTGCTCAGGGTTTTAGTGATATATCCTTGATTACTCAATTAATTGGCCTTGGGCTTTCAAGTATTAAAATATCCCCTCAATTATCTGTTAATAAGAATCCAGATAACACAGTTGATATAACGGTGTTAAATTATGAATCTGGTTATAGTGTTGAGATATTTAGATCTCCCGATTTTAGGAAATCATTTAATAGTATCTTTGAAATAGAATCCGATTATGTTCAAGATGATGCTTCAACAGGTTTAGATTCTGAAGTAGATTATAGATACAAAGCCAGATTTAAGAGGGCTAGATTAAAAGGTAAGCCTTATAAACAAGTTTATGTTAGCGGAGACTCAAATCCTTTATAAAATGAAAGAACCTATCTCAACTTATACTAACCTTGCATATATAGTCGCTGGGGTTGCTATGTGGAATCCCGTATTAACTACGGCCCATATTATATTAGGTATTACTTCAGGCGGATATCATTGGACAAAAAATCGTCTATGGCAAAAATTAGATGTCAGGGCAATGTTTTTAGTGTTCGGGGCTCATATGTGGAATTTTATAGGCTCTTGGGAAGCAGCTCTAATGATAGGCTTAGCAGTAATTTTAACTTGGGTTCGTGAATCAGATTTTTCAACCGAGGTAACTATCCCGTATATGTTTTTAATAACTGCAGCTTTGGCTTTATCTTCGGGGGTAAGCTGGTTTTTCTTGATCGTTTTTATTATAGCCCTGGTTTGTAATATCCCTTTCTTATATTTAAACTTAAATAAGGGGGTAACAGACGTCCTCCACGGCTTATGGCATATTTTAACAGCTTACGGTTTTTACTTATTAATGTAGAATGTTTCAACGATATCGATTTTTTTCTAATTTATCTTAAATATTTATAACCAAATAAAAAAATAAGAGGTTAAATCATGGCAAAGAAAAAACAGAATAAACAAAAAGAAGAATCGGCTTTAAATATAGGCCTTGATGTATATACAAGATTAATGTTAACCAGTATTTTTCCAGAACGTTGTTCTATCGAAGAGTATTTGACTTTTGATGATATTAAGAAGAAAATCACTATTGATGAGAAGGAACAGAAAGAATTGGGTCTTAAGGTTTTAAATGACGGTAAAACCACCACTTGGAATCGTAAGGGAAATGAGGATAGAGAATTCACTTTTAGTAAAAAAGAAGTTAGTACTATCTTAAATGTTTGTGAGTTAGCTTCTAGAAATAAAGACTTCCCTAATAACACAAGATTTTTTAAGTTTTATAAAGAGATAAAAGAGTTTAACGAAGAAAACCCACAAGATAAATAAAGATTATTATGCTCTATTCAGGATTAATCGTGTTTTTACAGAATGGGTCTGGTTTATCCAGTGGAGACTCCTTGTCTTTATATATTATAGTTTCATTATTTTTAGTAATGGTTGTTGGTTTATTTTCTTGGATAATTAAAGAGTTATCTAATTTAAATACTAGACTTATTCAAAATCAAAATAAGATAATGGATAAACTGGAGGATTCAAATAAACAGGTTAGTGAACGTAAAAACGATATTGATGTACTTTTTGTGAAGATTGATCATTTAACTAATCAACTTCCGGATTATCAATTAGTTTTTAGGAAGTTTACTGAATTGGATGAAAGAGTTAATAATGTAAGTAAAGAAAGTAAGAGAAATCAACTAGAGATAAATAGGATTAATCAGGGTTCTTTCCAGGACTCTGGAGATAGCTTTAAATAACCTAATAAAAGGTGTTTATATGCCTAAGTATGGCCCCAAACCAGATATAGAAAAAGTATCTAATTATGAAGTCTATCAATTAGATAGAGATAAGAAAAGAATTAAACAGATTTGTGGGGTTCAAAGAAATAATGCTCCCGAGGGTTATGTTTGTTTAAAACCAGCTGGACACGGTACAAACCACCCCGGAACCGGTCCCTGTAAAGCCCATGACCGCCAGCTTATGAACCCTAATAATACCTCTCTCTGGCATAAGATGAATCGTTCTCAGAACTTACCGTCTACTTTAATGGAGTTTATGGAGAACGCAACAGAGATTGAGGAGACTCAATTGGCTATGGTTGATGAGGACATAAGGATGCTTTACGCTCTTCAATCCTATTTTTTAGAGAGTAAGTCAAAACCAGATAAGGATGGGAAAGAGAAAGAGTTGAGTTATGATGATATCGAATTATCTCTAAAGATTATAAATTCTATTATTTCTGCTAAAGAGAAAAGGGTTAAATTGAAGAAAGAGGTTGTATTAGATGCCTCAACAGTTAAAGTATTTGTAGATCAAGTTTTCAAGATAATTGTAGGTAATACAAATCAAGCACATTCTCGCAGGATATTAACGGAGATCCTTGATAATGTGATTATGCCATTCAAGCACTCCGGCCGTATTGCGGGACAAATTGATCTCACTAATGCCACTAAGAATATTGCAGAAGAGGTAGGGGTCAAGTCAAAAAAAGAAGATGACTCAGATTTTTGGGAAAATCTTGAGGATATAAAAGAGGATTACAATGGCTAGAACCCGTAAAAGAGATAAAGACTCAAATGTTGTAGATCAATGGGGTGCTATTAATCAACCCAATTCACATGAAGACCTAATTGCTGAACTGGGTGAGAAATGGATTGAAGATTATAAAAGCCAAGACACTGGTAGTCTTTATGATTGGAATGATTCAACTATCGAGGAGTTTAACAATATTCCGGTAGAGACTCTATTAATGGATCCATACTTTTTGAATCTTAAAGATATGGTATTTCCGGGAGTGTTAGATGATATATTAGAACTATGGGAGGAAAGAAGTAAGAGACAGGTTAATTTAACCTTATTTCTTCATGGAATAGGGGCGGGGAAGTCCATGGCTGCTAGCATCATATCTTGGCTTTTAGTATATGAGTTATGTATGTATAAAAACCCGCAACAACATTTTGGATTAGCTGATAATTCAGTGATTGCGGTAATGCTTCTTTCAAGAACCGAGACTCAAACCAGGAGGGTTATTTATAGTTATATGTGGGATAGGTTTCAATCTCAATTTAATAAAGATTACTTCCCCGTTAATCCAAAATTCTCTAGAGAGCTCAGGATTGATAGAAATAGGGTATGTGTTTATGCCGGTACAAGTTCAGCTTTAAGTGCTTTGGGATATAATGTTTATTGTTTAACAGGTGATACTGAGATTCAATTAGCTGATGGAAGTAATATTAGTTTACAAGAATTAGAAGGTTGTGGGAAATTAGATGTAAAAGGTTTTGATTTAAAATCTCAACAATTTGTAGGTACACAAGTTGAAGGGGTTGTTTGTAGTGGGGAGAAGGAAGTCTTTAAGTTAGAATTAGAAGATGGGTCTATTATAAAAGCTACTGAAGATCATCCTATTTTAACTTATAAAAAAGTTAGAAGTAGAGAAAGACGTAGAGGGATTAAAGGGGGTTATATATTTAAATATAAGAAATTAAAAGATTTAACAGAGAAGGACGAGATTGTTACTAAAAAGGATTTTATAAAATGTAGAATAACTGGGACTTTATTAACTCAAATTACTTATAAACACTTAAAAAATATAGGTTATACCTTTGATGGATATAAAAAGAAATTTCCAGATGCAGAGTTAGTTAGTCCTTTAATAAAAATGAGAATCGGTAAATTTTTAGAAGTTAAAGGTTATTTTAGAACTCCTAAGGCTAAGGAGAAATTTGAAACTGCTAATACTATAGCTGATGTTATGTTAGTAAGTAAAGAACAAATGAAAAACTTAGATTGTATAAGGGAGTATATATCATGAAGATAATATCGAAAAAAAGTTTAGGAAAACAGAAGGTTTATGATGCTATTAACTCCCAGACTAAAAATTTTATGCTTAATAATGGGGTTATTGTTCACAATTCGGGCGTCGTAGATGAAGCTAATTTTTTAGAAGTTATAGAGGATTCTAAAAAGAAAGGTTCTGGAGAAGTTTATGATGCGGCAGAGGAGATGGAGAACGCTATTATGAATAGGATGACCTCAAGGTTTATGAGGGACGGAGTAATTCCTGGATTACTTTGTATGATATCTTCCCCACTATATCCCGATTCTTATATGGAAAGAAAAATTAAGCAAATAAAAGAAAAAGGGGAGGGTGTAATGAAGGCTTTTTATAGATCACGCTCTACTTGGGAGGCTAAGGGGGCCAGATTCTTCCCCGATTTTTATGAGAGAGATGAATATATTGAGGTAGACTTAGAATCATTACAAATCATAAAAGAAAATATTAGGAGGGGATAAGATATGAAGAAAAAGAGTTTTTGTGTATTAGATATTGAAACAATTGATTTTAAACCTCGAAGAGATCATATTTGGTCTATATCTATACTAAAGATTTCGGATATGGAAGTATTTGAGGTTTTTGATTCTTTAGTTAGACCCCCCGCTGGCTTAGAGCAAAATTTTTATAGAGCTTCTGGTAAAGGACCCGTAGATTTTGAATATACTTATAATATTGATAAGGTAGCTTCCAAAGCATATAACTTTATTAATAATGATATTGTCTATGCTTATAATGCTCCTTTTGATCACCGGTTCTTAGTCCTGGCCGATACTAGATTTAAAAACTTACATTATAGAGATTATTTGAAGGTACTTAAAGATCGATATTCTAATTTAAGTAGTTATAAACTTAAAGAGGTAGCCAAAATTTTTAATATTGATTATAAGAAAAATGGTTTTGTTAGTGTTGATGATTGTTATGCTTTATTTGAATTAATAAAAAAGGTGGGGTTATGAAATTCACATCATTAATAAATTATCTCTTTTCTAAAAATTATATATCTATTGATAAGGAGTCAGAAGATAAAAAACAGACCCCTAGTGAGTTTGAATTAAGTAGACAAAGAGGTTTGCCTTTTAATATGTCAGAATTCATAAGGAGGCCAGATTTACCAGTTCCTGTTGAAGTTCAAGATAAAATCTTAGAATTTCATTTATATCCTTTGTCTTTTTTGAGGTGGGATATTGATTGCCCCATAATTATATCCCTTAGGTCAGCTTTTAGGCCCGTTGAACATGAGATAGAGAAGGGGAGGTCAGGTAATTCAGAGCATTGTTTTAAAGGATTAGGGGCCTCAGATATAACCTCTCCTCAGTTTAAAAAAATGGTCAAGAGGCTTCTAGATTTAGAGATATATGATCGTTTAATACTATATCCAGATAATAATTTTGTTCACGGGGATTATTCTGACGTAGGGGATAAATATGGTTTGAATTATGAAAGACAAGGTATTTCTTGGGTTAGTAAGGGGAGGTTTATTGAGGCTATAGATAGATTATGATATGAGTGAACGTAAAACTATAAAAATCCCTTTATCTCTAAAGGCCAGGTTTTTATCTGATCCTGAGAATTTTATTCGTGATATTGCCGCGATTAGTACGGAAAGTATATCTCCTTTCTTCCGAAGAAAAGATAAATTAACTGAGTTATTAGAGAAATCCAAAGATCGATATAACCCTTTTGATGAAGATTCCCTTGTATTTGATGAAGATTTTGTTTGTAGAGATAATTTTACTCGTTATATGCACATTGACTTGGGTTTAAATAAAGATGCTGTTGGTATCAGTATGTGTCATATTCCCTTTTTCATGGATAGAGAAGATTGGATAACTGGGCCCGAGGGGTTGGAGAGGAATATCGATAGAGTTCCTTTTGTGAATTTTGATTTCATAGGGCGTATAAAAGCAGATAAGGGAGAGGAGATTATATTATCCGAAGTTAGACAGGTTATCTATGAGCTAACGAACTTGGGTTTTTATATTGATTTAATTACTTATGATGGATTTCAATCTGTAGAATCAATTCAAACTTTAAGAGCACAAGGGTATAGAGCTGCAAGGTTATCTGTAGATAGAACCTCTACAAAAGTATTATCTGTTAAATTGAAAGAAGATAAAACAGGTAAAAGTAATTATGGAATAAGAAGAGAGTCCACTGATGGTAATATCATTGCTGCTTGGCAATCATTAAAAGAAGTGGTTTATGAGGATCGTATAGGGATGCCTTATTATGAGTGGGTTATTGAAGAAGCTAGGGGTCTTCAAGAAGATCGTGTTAAACAAAAAATTGATCATAGGCCCAAAGGAACCTCTGATGTTATTCAATCTGTGTCAGGGTCTACTTTTAATGCAGTGGTTAATGAACAGGAGGGTCCCTATCATGATGTACAAGTTTATGCCCAAAAGACGGGGGATAATTTCTATAATCAATTAAATCCTTCTAAACCGGGTAATGATTTAATTAACGAGGATTGGGAGGATGATTTTGATCCGCAGGACAGAGAATATTTATATTGACATAAATCTATAAGGATATTATGAATAAAATTTTCAAAAATATAAGAAGAAGGCTGGGATATTTCTCCTCTAAAGAGTTAGAGAAGACAGTAGATATTGCTGTCGATAAAGTTATCAACGAACACCGTATGTGGAAACAAAACGTTGATAAAGAATATGATTATTCTAATAGAAGAGAATCAGTGGCTGAGTCCCACGATGATAGGTTCTCCCTTTATGAGAGTCGCTATGAAACTAAGAAAAAAGGAAAAGATGAAGAGGGTAAAGATTTTAGTATTATAGAATCTTTTACTGGCGGGTGGCACCCACAATTTGATACAGCCTATGATCAGTCGGTTGAGCAACTCCATAGGATGCAACAAGTTACCCTATCTAAATATTTCTCGGATCCACACTGTAGATCTATCATTGAGAATTGGCTTAACTATACTATCGGCGGAGGTATTCAGTTTAATATTGATAATGAGAAAGTTAAGAAAGTTGTTGATGATTTCCGTCGAAATAATGGTATGGAGAGTAGGGAGAAAGATATTGTTAAGATGTCTTTTATTGAAGGGGAGGTTTTCTTAGTTTATTATGTTTCAGCACGAGACGGAGACACAAAGATAAGGAGGATTCGTCCACAAGAGATAGCCGATATTGAAACTCACCCAGAAGATGTAGAAACTATATTCTCATATCATTGGTATTATACCGATTCTCGCCCCGGCACAACTCAATCATATTCAGTTGATTTAAGATTGGCTGATATAGAGTATGATAATTATAAACAAGAGTCTCAATCTAAAGGAGTTTTAAAAAGAAAAAATTCCCAGTATGAGCCCAGGTTAAAACGTAATACTGAGATTCAGTTTATTAAAATGGGTTTGGATAATGAATTAAGAGGTCGGGTTCCTTTACAACCGGTATTACGGTTTTTGAAATATTATGAAGATTGGTTAGTTGATAGAATCATCCTTAATCATGAAAGATCAAAGGTTGTATGGATTAAATCAGTTAAAGGCCGAGGTCAAGGAGAGTGGGGTAAGAATTCAGGTGTTAGGGCTAGTAAGTCTCCGAAAGGTGGAGTCATGTTAGTTGAATCAGATAATGAAACCTATAGGATTGAGTCCCCCGAGCTAAATGCTAACGAGGCAAAAGAAGATGGGATGGCTATCCTCCATACTATTGGGGCTGGTTCTAATATGCCATTACATGTTCTTAATCAACGAGCAGACATGACCTCTTATGCTAGTATAAGAAAGTCTGATACACCATTCAGTCAGTTTATACGAGGTTCTCAACAATTCTTTAAACCAGAGTTTGAAAGAATGTATAGAGAGGTTATTGAAAATAAAGTTAAGGCTGGGAAATTACCTAAGACTATTAGCGTATATGATTATTCTCAGGAAGATCTTAAAGTAGCCTTTGATATTATTAATGAGGGGTATTTAGAGAATAGACACATTGATACTATTAAAGAAGAAGTTGATAAAGTATTAGACAGTAAACCAAAGAAGAGAAAGATAAAAACAGTTGATGTTCCACTTGGTATTGAATTCCCCGAAGTCCTCAGGGAAGACCTAAAAGCCCAGGCAGATGTCCTCAAGATCCATAAGGATATAGGTATTGCAAGTTTAGCCACTCTTGCAGCTAAGGCTGGTTATAATTGGAAAGAGGAATTACATAACAAAATGGTTGAAAAGGATTTCTTTAAACAGAATGATCCAGTAGATCCTAAGAAAGGTGATGAAGAGGATAATGGGGGAGATAAAAATGATGGCGAACCCAGTGGATCACAAGGAGATAAGGGGGATGATAAATCTCCCGGTCAAGGCGAGGACGGTGGAGAAGATAAAGGTTCTAAAAACGATAAAAACGAATAGGACTCTATATGTCAGATAAAGAAAGAAAACTCGGTGAAATTGAAGGTATTATTGAAGACTCTGAAGAGTCTGAAGAACAACAAATAGAGGCCCTCTATCTAGTGATAAAATTAGAGGGAGAGGAGAATCCCGTAACAATTAATGTAAAGGACGAAGATTTAAGACAGTGGATAGAAAACCTTATTAATCAAGAACCTCAAAATAATATATCATGAGCTTCTCAAATCCTGATGATGGAATTAATGATGGTCACATTGAAGAATTAGATAAATCTAAGCAACGTACCGGTAAAAGTAATGGACGTTGGAAAGGAGGCCGTTCAAAGTCTTTTCGTAGGAGGGCTACTAATGCTAAGAAAGGAGAGGTTGTACATCATAAGAATCGTAAAAAAAGTGATAATCGCCCAAGTAATTTCCAGAAGATGAGTCCTGCTCAACACAACAAAGCTCACCCAGAGAAGGGGAGGAAATCTAATAAAAAATAATTATGAATAATAACTCTCTTGAATATACTGACAAGCAAAAGGCTGAAATCAGAGAAAAAGTTATTAAAGCTCTAGACGAGTCTTTCGAGATTAATAAATTCGGTTCAGGTTGTCCTATGTGGATGAATATCCTCTTTGTATTAAATAATTTCAATCAGGGTAAGTATTATGGAACCATAGAGATTAAAGTACTCGGAACCTCTGTAAACGATGCTAGGGAAAAAGAAAAAACTTATAAGATGAGAGAGATCTTTGAGGATGTTAAATAAAATTTTAAGTGATCATTAAAGATTATGGGTTTTAATCCTTGATAGACACTTAGTTGTTAATTAATTTCATAATAACACAAAGAAGAGGTAAAAAATGTCGAAAAAACAAAAAACAAAAGAGGAGGAAGTCTTGGAAGGTTTTAGAAACCTCATTGAGTCTTTCCGGGAGAAGGAAAATCCTCCCAAACCCTCTAACGAAGATACCTTAAAAGAGATGGAAAATTTTTCGGTGTCTCAAGGGCCAGGGTCTATTAAGGTTTTAGAGGCAGATGATGAGAAAGGGGTTAAAAGATTAGAAGTTAAACTTATCGAACATGGCTGGTCTAAAAATGGGTACTTCTATTCAAAAGAGGTTGCTGAATCTGTTGCCCACCTTGTTAATAACCAGAGTCGTCGTAAGATGTATATGGATCACGACTCTATGTTCTTTTCTAGGCCCAGTAGAGACTTAAAAGAATTTGCAGCTATTATTGTAGAGGCTTATGCCCGGGACGGCGCTAGCTATGCAATTGTTGAATCCACCGGTAATCCTACTACAGATTGGATCTTTGATCTCGCTAAACGTCACCCAAAAGAGATCGGGGCTTCTATTGATGCAAGAGCAAAAGTAGAAGAAGTTGATGAGCCTGATGATGATGAAGAAAAGAACAGAAACAGGTGGTTAGTTAAGGAGTTAGTGTTTGTTAACTCTGTTGATTTTGTATCTTATGCTTCCGCAGGAGGGGAGGTTGTAACTTCTCTTGCTCAGGAAGCTCTTCAGATAATGGAGTCTTATATTAAAAAAGAAGAAAAAGACTTAGTTGATACGGTAGAAAGCTTTAGAGAAGAAATTAAGGCTCTATCCAAAGATACTAAAGAAGAACAAAAAGAAGAAGAAGAAAAACCGAAACAAAACCAAAAAACAGAGGAATCAATTATGGCTGAAAACACAAAAGAGCAAATCACTCTTGAATCTCTTCGGGCTAGTAACCCAGAGGTGATTAACCAAATCCGTAAAGATATTAAGGAGGAAGTTAAACAAGAGTTTGATGCTGAAAAAGAAGTTAAAGATTTGACCGCTGCTAAAAAGTCTGCTGAGGAAAAAGTAAGCACACTTGAATCAGAAAAAGACGGACTTCAACAGGAACTGGATTCCTATAAAGTAAAGGAAGCTGCAATGGAACGGAGACAGAGGGTTCTTGATTTGATTAAGGAACACGACCTCCCTGAGCATGCAGCTACTAAGGTCTTCAAAGAAGATTTGGAAAAGCTTGATAAAGACGAGGATGTTATTGAACGCATCAAGGATCGTAAGGAGCTTTTGAATAGTATTGAAGAGGGAGAAGTTCAAGGGAATGGTCCCCGTAAAGATACTCATAACACCAAAGAAGGTCAGAAAGATAAACTTACCGACGATGATTTGGTAGCAAATCTTAAAGCTTAATATAACTAACAATACATAATAAAATAGGAAAACAATTATGGCTGAACTTAAAGCTAAGTCAATTCGACAAACGGGGGATGTTATCTACGGAAGACTGACCCTTGATAAGAAAACCGATTCTGAAGAGATTCAGAAAGGTCATTTTCTTGTAAAAGACTCTAACGCTGTCACCAAGATGACAAATGGCGATCAATGGAATACCTTTGTTGGTGTTAGTGGGATGTTGTCTATGGATGATAAGGGGCCACAAAAGATACTTGTTTATCTTCAAGCAGTCGTTGTTGTACCTGCCGCTAGTGCTCGATACACTTTTGGTCAAGCAGTTGCTTTTGAGCATGGGGAAGATAGAGTCAAAGCTTGTAACAATGATAACGAAGAAGCAATCGGTTGGGTTTGGGAAGCTAATACTGGGTCAGACGCTACTGAAGTAAAGATTATGGTAGACGTTACCAAATTAGATGGTTTATTCCCGAAAGCAACCGCTTTTACCTCATAACCAGCTAGGATCTAATAATTAATAACTAAAAAACGGAGATATATTGTGAAGAAAGGAATCCTAAAACAACTTGTTGGGCAGTTTGAAGATCAAGCTGGAGATAATGTTCAAGAAGCTCATAGTCTTGCTGCCAACAAAGTCGGACAATTAATGGATCAAGGTAAGATCAATACTAATGATGTTACTTTGCGCCAAATGTATGAAGAACTGGTAGATGTTCCACTTTCGGCAAGCGCTACCCAAGTAGCAGAGGCTATTAATACCTCAGCTTTCCCAACATTTGCATCTACAGTTTTGCATCGAGATATTATCAGAGAATATGAGGCTCAAACTCAAAGTTATGACTCTCTTGTTTCTGAATCAGATGCTCGATTGACTACCCGAGAAAAGATCGGTGGGTTTGAAGCTATGGATAATGAACCTCAAATGAGGGAAGAGGCCATGGCTTACGAAGAGACATCTTTTGGGGAAAAGTATTGGGAAGTTAAAATGGCTGATTTCGGCCGTATGCTTTCTATCACTCGAGAGACTATTTATGAAGATCATACTTCTGAAGTTATGAGGAGAGCTCGTAATATTGGTAGGGCTGCTGGTCAACATAAAGCTCGGATGATTGTTCAAACCATTGAATGCCTTCCACGTACTGCTTTTAAAGAATCTTCTTTCGAAGGAGCTATTTATAAAGGCACTTCTTTGAGTCAAGGTGAGATGTACTCTACAGATCATAGCGCTATTGATGGGGTTGAAAATGATAATATTGCTACCTCAAATGCATTATCAGATTACACTAATATTGATAATGCCATGCAACTCTTCTCTAGTATGGTAGATGAGGGAGGTAATAAGATTAATATTGTACCGAATGTTCTTTTGGTACCTAGAGATCTTGCAATTACTGCTTATAACATCATGAATACCACTACTTATATGGTAGGCGGATCCGATAGTACAGACGGGCTTCAACCCACTCTTAATCCTATCCGGGCTTTGGGTAATTTCAATGTTATAGATAGTATTTATCTTGATACTTCTACAGATTGGTATCTAGGTAAATTTGATGATCAGCTCAAATGGCTGAATGTATTCGCTCCTGCTACTGCTTCTCAAGGGGCTACCTCGGACCTGGCTTTTACTAACCAGATTGTTGCTCGGTTCCGTTTCTCTTATCATGGTGGAGTTGGGCATAGTGATTATCGTCACATTGTTCGAAATACTGCTTAATGAATAAAACAAGGGCCTTTGGCCCTTGTTTTTTATTTCAAACTAAAAAAATAAAGGAATAACATGGCAGATTTTTCAAAAAAGAATGAAGAAAAGAAGGCTTCAAAAGGTAAAACTTCTAGTTTAGATTATAAGCAAGTTAAAAGCCTTATTGATGATATGGGGAAACAAGTTAATGAACCTCTTCAAAAACAAATTAAGGAGTTGGAAGGACAATTAAAAGATCTTTCTGATAAATTTGAGTCTTTGGAATTTGAAGAGGAATTAGTAGAACCCCAGGTAAGTTCTAGTAAAGAATCTAAATCTTCTAAATCTAAGAAGAAATAATGGATAGGATAACTACCATATCAAACTTAGTTAATAAGATTCCTCAATTAATGAAACAAGACGGAGATATGGCGGGTGGTACTTTGAACTACCCGCTATCTCGTCTTAATAATATCATTATAGAAGCCGAGGCTGAACTAACTAATTTGATAGAACCCTTTTTTAATATAGAGGGTTCTAAGATCCAGTCTTGGGCTTCCCACCCAGAACCCTTGTCTGATAGTTCTACTAAATCAGGGGACATTTTAAAATCGAATATTGAGATAAAAAAAGATAGCCCGACTCAATTTATAACAATAGAGTTCTTCGAAGACGGTGGAGATATAAAGTTTAGGGTTATTTCGGATTTTTATGGGACATTGGGTCAAGGAACCCCTGGTAACGAATTTGACTCTTTAAGTGTTGCAGGATTTAAGATTAAAGCAGAGGCTTTTTCTGGAGAATTTTCAAAAGAAGATATATTTAGTTTCTCTATTTATCAACATCATTTAAGTTTAATTTCAATATATAGCTTAAAAGCTGCAGTAGCAGTTCTCAAAAAGATTTTTACTCAGGATATGCCAGAATCACCTGGTACTGCTGAGGAATATGAAAAAAGATTAAATCAATTTCTATCCCAAATGAGAAATGGCCGGGCTTATTTAAAAGCCTCCGAAGTTGTATTGGATACTACCCCAATAGGGATGGATTATGAAATAGACGAAACAGGAACCGATATAACAGATTATCTAACAGATTAATAAACAGTGTTATTTAAAACACTAAATAATGTCACCGAATGTTTCAACTTCATTTAAGGAGTTATTAAACGGGATCCAATCCTTGTTTAGTCAGCAATATGCTGATAACTCAGACTTCCGTAGTATTAAAGGAAATTATAAAGGAGCTCCTCGCAACCCTAGTAAATTTCCTTATACGGCTATAGTCCCTATTCAAGAAACTCACGACGGTATTTATAATGGGGTTATTGATACAGTCAGGAGAGTAAGGATATTTGCTTATACTCATCACTCTAAGTCTCGTTCTGCTATGAGACAGTCAATGGGTATAATCGATAACATTAAAGATAAGATTTTTTTACCTTACGAAGATCATGCTTATATCAAAAATAAAGAAGGTGAATTGACCACCTTTGAGTTTGATTTTCCCAATATCCAATATAGTCAACAACCCTATCCTTGGAAAAATGGATTCCTTCAGTTTAGTACTTTAGATATAGATTTTTATTCTAGAGAACGTTTGGTATCTAATATCCTTAACGAAACCCCCATTGAAACCGGTCAAGTTAATTCAAAAACTATCACCGATGCTATTTATAATACGTATAAATCGTATTCTATGGAGTTTTTATCAGAGGTTATCTCTTTTAAAGATATGAGCCTTACTCCTCAAACAAACTTCCCGGTTTTGTTTTTAAGTTTAGAGGATGCAAACTACGGGAGGAGGTTTGCTGGGATAGATACCGTTAATCTATTGTTTTATATCAATGTCTTAAGTAGAGCTAGTAAAGCACCTGAAGCTTTAGATCAAAATATTGATATCGTAGAAAAGGCAAAAGAGGTTTTATTTGCTAATTGTGATTTTGGAGGAAAAGCAATAGATTATAATTATCAAAAGATAGAATATGGGCAACTAATGGGACCCGGAGGATTATTGTACGGTAGTTCTCTTCAGTTCTTTGTTCAAACTTATAATCACTTAATACCAACTACTAATTAAATTTTAAGGACATGGCTAATATAAAATTGAAAAAAGGCGAAGGTTTCTCTGGATTACCTGGTTATGCAGGAGTTATATCTAGAGATAAGAGGAAGGATTTAAAAAGAGGTTTGCCGGTGGAATTGTCCGTGAAAGAAACTTCTTTTCTAAGGCCTGGTTCTTACGAAGAGGTACAACCTCCAAAAAAAGAGAAATCTTATAGTGGAGAGGTTGAAGAAGAGTCTTTAGGATTTAAAAAAACTACTTTTAAAAAATCAAATAAATAATCGATATTAAGAAGATAGTACCACTAAGGACGCTTTGAGTATCATAAACATAGGAGATAATAATCATGGCTAATACAAGAACTCGTTGGCAAGATCTTTACGCGATTCAACAAGATAATACATCTGCTAATCTTAGGGCTCACGTAGCTGAGGACCCAACTTTTACTAGTGCTGATATTGGGGTTCAAGGTGATGGAACAGAGGGGGGAGTATTTGGACTTCCTTTTACGGATCATCCAAATATCCCTGCACCTAGTTCTACAATTGAAGATGATCAGGCTAGGGGTATTGCTCAGGTATCACTTCCTGAAAGAAATACTGCTCAAACAGCTGACCCTCCAGAACAAACTTTCCCTCTATTAGCGGATGCTTATACTGCTAGTCTCTATGGGTATTCTTTTTTCCAATCCGGAGTAACTGAGACTACAAGAGATGCTTCTGGGGAGAATGATACAAATCTTCTAAAATGTATCCCATATACTGATGCTGATCCGGTTGTTTATCTTCAACTTCTTAGAGCTATGCAACCCGGATCCTCTAGTGATGATGTTGACCAGATGTTTAAAGGAGCAATTTGTAGTAACCTTAATTTTAGTGGAGAAACCGGATCTATATTTTCACTTGAAGCTACTCTTAAGGCGGCTAAATGGGAACAGGATGATAAATCCGGTTTGGCATCTAATATTGATTTTGTAAAGGATGTTCTTCCTTTTAAATATCAAGACATGACAGCTGCTATGTATGATCCGGAAGCTGAAACCTGGGTTGAGATGTTTATCCCCTCCTTTAATGTTGATTTGGAGAATAATGTCCAATTCAGTTTCTATAACGATCAAGCCGCAGCTTCAGCTATTATGGATAGAATCTTGGCTAGTGGGTCTGTTACAATGCCCTGGAGTCAAGCAGATGTTGGAAAAAACTATCTGATTAAGCAATTTCTTGAGGGACAACCTCGTAAAATGGTATTTTATTGGGGTCAATCAGGTGATGATGGATTTGACGGTGAAGATTATGAATTACCGGCTACAATTGATCGTTTGAAAAACGGAACCACTAACACTAAAAACTATATGAGTATAATGGTTAATGCTCGTATAAGTGAATATGATGTTGTTGGTGATAATGAGCACATGGTTGAAGCTAGTTTTGAAGGAGTAAAAGATGAAAATAATAACTCTGTTGAGCTTCGATTTGCTTATGATAACACTAAACTTGAAAGACTCTAATATTGAGTTTTTCATTAATCCACCACAAAAAAGGTACCTTATCAAAGGACAACTAAACAAGGAGAAATAACATGGCAATTAAAGGCGTATCAAAAAAACCTATTCCCTATGTTCCAGAAGCAGAAAGGGATAACACTATTGACCCCACAGTTCTTTGGATAAAACCAAAGACTGGAAAAGATGCTAACGAATCTATGAGACGTTATGCTGCTGCTTCAAAAGAGGGAAGAAAAGGTTATCGTGATTTAGATTCAAGGAAGCTTAATAATGCAGATTTGGAGGAATTTATATCAGTAGTTTCTTCAGTAGAGAATTATGAGTTTTCTGACAATTTCCCAGAGTTGGAAGAACAAGGGGTTATGGGTAATATTGAAGATGAGGCTACCCTTATAAAGGTATGTCAAGATCTTCCGGCCGATATTTTGATTGAGATATTCGATGCATCTAATAACCTTAGTCAATTAAAAGCTGGTGAAAAAAAAAGCTCCAAATCCTCACCTACTTCAGCCTCTGGAAACAAGAAAACAGGGAAAGGATGAACACCTATGACTGTGATTTCTGCATAGCAAATAAGCTGTATGAATCACGTCATTGTTTTTTAGATGAATATCCGGGTCAGGAAGAGAATAGGGTTACATTCCCTATTTTTGACCCGGATGATTCTAGTTATAATTCAAATCCTATTGCAGAAGAAGATAGGACAGTTGACAAGAAAGGGATATTTGAGGAACTCGAGACAATAGAAGCCGTATTCCCTCATCTTTCACCCTTTGAAATACTTAGAACATATTTTGCGTTTCCGAAGGAAGTTTGTCCCACTGGTTTGGTAGATATACATCACAATTTTATACTAGAGATGGAATCCTCTTGTAGAGAATATAGTTGTCTACCTTATGAAGGTGGGTTACTTGATCAGCCTCTTGTTTTAAACGAGGTTTTTCATGTAATTCAATCAGAAAAAGCTTCTTACGAAAGAACAAGGATGTCTAAGTTACAAAAAGAAACGAAAAACAAACAGAGTTCCTCTAATAAACCAAAAAGACCTCAATTGCCTGGGCAACAAGGGTCTTTTGAAAACCATGGCTAGAAAGAAGGCTTCTATAAAATTTACTATCGGTGGAGTTACTACCGGCAATCCTTTTGAAGCAATGGAGCAATTTCAAAAGCCTGCAATGTCAGTGAAAAAAAATATTGGGGAACTAACAAGAGTTTATGATCGAATTGCTCCTGTGATAATTGATACTATCAAAAATAGGTTTAATCAAGACACCTTTGGTAGGTCTCCTTTCCCGATTTTGGGCTCCCTTGCTCCTAAAGTAAAACAAGCAAGAGGATATGGTAAAGATAACCCAGCTTTAGTAGGATCTGGGGCTCTTAGGGATAGTATCGGAAGGAGACCTGGCCCCACCAAAACTGCTGAAGGGGGTAATAGGGAAGTTTATACTCTTAGGGTTGGTAGTACCGGGGTTCCTTATGCTAGGGATGTAATTGAAGGTTCAACATGGCAAGTACCTGTTTTTACCTCTCCCGAAGGATTTTTCTTGATAGATTATGATCAACTAGAAGACTCCGTCGAAACAAACGAATCTATGTATACCGAGAATACCTTAAGATCAATTAATAATCAATATAGTTCGGAGACATTTGATATACCGGTTCCCGCTAGAAACATTTTTTATATGTCTCCATCCGATGAAGATTTTATTTTCAATCAGGTTGAAGATTTTTTAATGAGATTACCTCTTAATCAATAAGTTATGCCACAAGGTGATAAAATGGGAAGAAGACTAGAGATGCTCTTAAACGTGAGTGTTTCTGGTATGCAAAACGTTGATAAGCTTTCCAGTAATCTTAAGAATAACGCTACAAGCTTAAGGGAGGTTACTAAGGGTCTTGTTGATGTAGAGGGTGGAGCAGATAGAGCCGCTACTAATTATGCTAAGTTTCAAAGATCTGCTGAAAGGGTTGAGAAATCACAGAAGGAGTTATCTAGTATTAATCAACAGATTGCTAAAGAACAATCCACCTTATCTAGAGCAGCTCAAGAACGTTCTTCTATAGATACATCAGTTTATCAGAAAGCTATAGAGAATAATCGTAGTTTGATGGAAACATTCAAATCTTTAAAGAGCGTATATTCTAGAGTAAGTGAACAATCATCCCAAACTTTTGAACCATTAGGGAAATCAGCTTTAGACGCTAAGGTAGATGTTCAAAAGCTAAAAGATGAATTACAGAGATTAGAGAAGTCATATACAGGTAGAGAACAAGCCTTTAAACAACCCCGCGACCCTCGTACAGGTCAGTTTGCTAAAAAAGATCAACCTGGGGGAATTGATAAGGGTCAGGAACCTCAGGAGTTTGCTAAAGAACAAGAAAGTCTCAAACAACGGATACGTCTAATGGATGAGACCATTGAGCGTACTGAAAGTCTCCAGCAGGCACAACAACGTTATGCTAAGGATCGGCAGGCTGTAATTCAAACCAATGAGGCTATGGCTAGAAATGCTGAGAAAGTGGGGAAATCTGAGGCCAGAGTGAAGGCTCTAACTGATACTAAAAGGAGGTTAATAGGAGAGCTAAGGGCTGAGGGTAATGTATTGAATGAACTATCTGGCCAACAACTCGTTAAATATAATCAACAGACGGGTCAAGCAGCTATTAAGTCTCGAGATATTGCTTCTATTAAAAAGATGACTACCAAGGCTTCTAGAGATTTATCTAGGCAACTTGATGATACTTCTAGAGCTACAAGAGATAGTGGAAGGTCTCAAAGTGAAGCTAGTGGAGATACAAGGGCTTTAAAACAACAACTTGAAGCCCAGAATCAAGAGTGGACGGTTATGAGACAAAGGATATCTCGTAATAACGAAGCTCTTTGGGGGTTAAGGAGACAACTTGGGGCTTTAAGGAACCAAATACTTGTTGTATTGTTTGCTACTCGAGGTTTGAGAAATATGATGACTTCAGCTCGAGACACCATTATTGAAGTAGACCAAGGGATGTTAGGTCTTCGTAGAACAGCCGTTTCTATGGGAGAGGATTTTCAACACCTTGAAAGAATTACTAGGAGTTTTGAAGAAAGAGGTCTTCAAAATGCTGATGAGGCTGCTTTAGCTCTAAGGAACATTCTTCAGACTGGGATGGGAGTTGAAGAGGCTACCAACTTACTTTATGTATTTACAGATGCTGCTTCTTTTAACGCAAGATCTCAAAGAGACTTGACAGACTCTGTTGTTAGGGCTTCCGAGGCTTTCCGGGATCAAAGGGCTCAAGGCTTACAAGCAATTGGTATTAGTCAGCGAATGACTGATATGGTTCGAGAACATGCTATGGCTACCGGTCAACAAACGGCCGAAGTTACTGGGGCTGAGAGACATATGGCTATATATAATGCTATTATGAGTGATAGTGCTAAATTCACTGATAACGCTAATGAGCTTCTTGAAACCTATGAAGGTAGATTGATATCCCTTGGTGGAGCTTCTAAATCTACATCAGAGGCTATGGGGGAATTATTGAGACCGGCATTTATGCAATTTACTAAGACCTTAACCGAGGGTCATGGTAGAATTCAAGAATTCATAGGAGAATTAAAGGATGCTAATAGAGAAGATATTGACCGTTGGGTATTAAGGCTTAATAAAACTTTTGAGATCATCATGACTACCATCGGGTCTGTATCTGGAACAATAGTTAGATTAATTGTCAGTTATGGAGATTTAATCGGTATTATAACTCAGATGATAGTAGCTAAAACTCTATATAACAAAATTTTAGCAAGATCAGCTCTAAAATTAGATGAAGCTAGAAAGGCTGTTGAAGGTTATAACATTGTTGGTATGGAACAAGCTTCTACAGCTACTGTAACGAATAAGGTAACGGGAGAGCAAGTTACGGGAATGCAAAGGATTAAGTTAATTTATAAGAAAGCTAGAGTTGATTCTGTAAATTATGTTGCATCCCTTAAAGCAGAGAACGCCGAGAAAGGTATAAATACTACCATGATAGGTAATAATAAAGCATCAATGGCTAAAGCCTCTGTTATTAAGAAAGCTTATCTAGCTACTACACAAAAAGTTTCTGCTGCTTGGGGTATAATGACAGCGAAAGGGAGAGCTCTTATAACTTCAATTCAAGGTCTTAACGCTGCTGTCATAAAGAAATCAGCTACTACTACTTTTTATAATATTAAAGCAAAAGCTACTTCAGGATTATGGGCCACCCTTTCTATCCAGGGTATAAAACTAAAAGCGGTATTCTCTGCACTCACTGTAACCGTCAAAGCAGCGGGAGGGGCTTTTGCTATATTAACTAAAGCAGTTGGGGCCTTGATGATGATGTTTGGTAAGTTATTAATTTTATTTGCTGCTGTTCATTTAATAACTCGATTAATAACCTGGTTAACTAGGACCAAAGAAACTACGGATGAATTAACCATGGCAAATGAGAGATTAAGTGATTCTTATGAAAAAATAACCCAGTCAGTAGACAGAGCTCAAAAAAGATTAAGGGATATAGCTCCAGAGGCAAATGTATTCGGAGTTGATACTGCAGAATTAAAACAAACAGAGGTTATAATTGAACAACACTATTCCCGGTTAAGAGCTTTAAAAGAAGTTCATAACCGAGAAGAGGATGAAGATATAAGGGCTGCTTTAAAAGATAATATAGAACACTACAGAGAAAGCCTTCAAGATCAAATTGATCTTTTAGAGCAATATTCTAGTCAAGTTAATGAAAAGCTTGATAATATAAGGTCTTTTCGCTTAGATATTGAGGAAAGATATCAAGATCAAGTAACTAGCTTAATGAATGAATTTGGGGTTAAGCAGTTACATGAGGCTAAAGAAAATCAAAGACAATATGAAGATACATTAAAAGAGCACCACCAAGAGTTAGAATCTCTTATGCAATCTTCTGCTTTATCCCGTTTAAGGATAGAACGTCAAATTGCTTTTACTAGACGAAATCTTCAACGCCAGGTTCAAAAAGAGGAACTAGAGTTATTAAAATCTTGGAATAATGATATTAATAACCTAAGGATACAAACTAGAAAACAAGAACTTGATGATCAAAAACAGACAACTGAGGTCATTAGGCAACAGTATGAGCTAAGACGTCTAGAGGAAAGAAGAGAACATCGGAGTAGGGTTAACGATGTAAAGGATCAAGTTCGAGGTCAAAGAGAAATGTTAGAAAAAGAACTTGACGGGACTATAAACACTATATTAGGCGTTGGGGCTCAAGTAGACAGAGAGATACAGAAGGTATTATTAGGGATAGCCGATGATAGTAATAGAGAGAGATTTAAAGGTTTTTTTGAATCTATACAAGGCCATATCGAGGATGTTTCTAGGGGTATTATGGAGTCCAATACTGTTGAAGAATTGGATAGATGGAAAGATAAATGGAAGGACATAGACGAGGCTATAGAAGGAGTTAAAGATAAAAGAGGGTTATTAGAGGCTTTTCAACCTATTATAGATGAATTAGATGATCCTACTAGAAACTTTATTGAAAACTTAGAAGAAGGAGAAAGGGCTTCGGAGTTAATGCAGATGACCCTTAGAAACTTAAGGTCCTCTTATGATAGATATAATGAAAGTGTTTTGGATGGAATCGATTTCATGTCAAAGAATATTAAAGAACAAGAAACTTTAGTTGAAACATATAGAAGCACACTTGACACATTAGATGATATTAACGATAGAAATGAAAAACTAACATTAAATCAAAAGCTCAGGGAAATATCTACCCATAACCTTAATAAAGCTTTAGAGGAGGTAGAAAAAACTGAACAGAGATTACAGAAAATAAAAGATACAGAGACAGAAGTAAGGTCAATTAAACATCAGATAGAACTTAATAGACTTATCGATAACTCTAATACAAAATTAGCTAACTCTGGGTCTGCTCATAACGAATTGACTAGAGCAATTCAGGAATCTACTCAAGCTCAGCTTGAGTTTAAACAAAATAAAGAAGAAACTTTAAGTGAATTTAATAGAGAGATTAATATTAATCAACGATTAGTTCAAGAACTTGAAGACCAACTTAGAACGAGGGAGGAACTTTTAGATGATGATCACAAAGATGAAATACAAGAACGTATAAACACCATATTACAAGAAATTGAAGTATTGGAGAACCTCCATGGTTTAACTAAAGAAAATTTTAAACTGGAGAAATTAATCCATGATCATAATAGGGAGAGAGCTGAGTCACAAGCTGCTCTTGCTGATCTTAATAAATTGTTGAGTGATAGTCAACAAGAATATAACGAAAAAATTCAACACCACCAGGAGTTAGTAGATATCCAACTTGAAATGGATAAAGTCAGGGCTACTAGAGAGGAACTAACCCTTAACCAACGATTTATCCCGGTTCTTGGCGGAATATTCCAAGCTCGTACTAAGGTTATAAACGCTCAGAGAATACAACAAAGAGAACATGAAAATGAATTAAATAATTTAAGACTCCAAAGGACAGCAGTTAAACGTCAACTTGAATTAGCTGAAGAACAATTAGAAAGTCTTGACAAATTAAAAGGGGTAGAAAAAGAACAAGCACAAGAAAGGGTACAACAACTTGAAACCCAGGTCCTTAGGATGAATGAGTTGATAGGTGCTACTAAAGACTTAATGTCGGAAGAGGAAAAAAGATTTGAGGTTCAAAAGAATCAAGATATGACTTCTGCTTTGGTTGATAATTTACAACCCAGTATTGATATGGCCCATGATTATGCTAATAGTCTAAGAGATGTAAGGCAAGAGATTCTTCTTGATGAGCATAAATTTCAATTAGAATATGCCGATCAGCTTAGGTATGGAGAGATAAATAGATCAGAGCATAATCAATTAATGATAGCCTCTGAACGGCATCTCCAGGCTAAAGAAGACCATTTACGTCAACAAAGGTTGGCCTCATTAGTAAGAGATATAGGTAGAGAAATTTCTCTATATGCTGCAAGACAAGCTGCAAGTTCGGGTAATATAAAGGCAGCAGTTGGTTTATTAATGGGTGGGGCTGGGATTATGGTAGCCACAAATGCTATTGCCTCTAGGATTGAGCGTCAATCAACCATGAGATTTCAGCAAGCAGAAATTGAGTTCCAGCGGGCTCAGAGTCAAATTCAACAAACAGAGTCTGGTACCTCGGGGGATGATAGCCGGTCAAGGAAATTCGGGGGTACTATTAGGGCTGACAATCTTGTGGTTAATATCTCTCCAACACTTATTGTTGATGGAGAACAGATATTTATTGGTTCTGGTAGTGCTTTAGAATTTTCTAGAGAAGTATCAGAACTTATGTTAGATTCAATACAACAAGCAGTTGATGATCGAAGGCTTGATTTAAGTAACGTTCCAAGAAATGAGGGTTAATAATGGCTCAAGTTCCAAAAAATACTCCCCTTTTTGATATTGATAAAATAGGTAAACCTAGTGTAGGTCAATCAGAGGAAACTAAGGACATCGGATCATATTGGGAAATGGGGATTGAGGTTCCTATTAAGAATAGAAAATTTGAGAGAGGTACTGTTTTAGAATATAAAGTAGCCCCCGATCCTTTTAATAGAAACAATGTTGATGTATATGATACCCAATTTGGTATTAGCGCTGTAAACAAAGGTTCTCATAATATACCAAGCAATTTTGTTCAATATGGGGATATAGCTTTATTGGGTCCTTCCAATGAACCTCGTTTTCCAAATCATTCTGAGCATATAAAGATTGCCTCATCAGGTGAGGTTTTAGAATCGGTCAGTCATTGGAGAAGAGGGGTTTTATATACTTTAAATAGGGATAATAAATTCTCTTATTCAATGGGAGATGTTATTACTATTTATGGTACGGGTTGTGGAGATAACTGGACCCCAGTAGATAATATTTCAACTTTAGGTATACAAAAAGGGGTTTCTTCTCTTAATAGGCACGGTAAATATTTTCCGTTAATAGATCAAGTTTCTTCTTTTGAATCTAATATGTCTAGTTCTCATCTAGCATTTTCTATTCAACTTCCTACCAATAACAATTTCACAAGCCACGTTAATCAAGGTTTATATAGTAGGGCTTGGGGTCAATTGGGTTTAATTCCTTGGAGATCCCCAGATAAATTCAATAAAGATACCCATGATTGGTTTTATGAGACCGGGGATTATTCAGGGATCTTTAGGTTTCTATTATCTAAAAACACAGATGATGAAGCTAGGGCGGTTTATACTACTGACACTAATATCACCGAAGAACCCTATGAAATAAGGATAGAAGAGGGGTATAACACTTTTTTAGTTAGAAGTATAGATCATGGGTATGCCTCTATCGGGGATGTTGTCAGTCAAGGGACCCTATCTAGTAAACTTTATATTAAAAACCCAAAATATCGAGCTCACAGTATTTACTCCCCTGATGTAGAAGATATCACCATAGGGGACGGAATTAATTTAGTAACTATAGACCCTGCCAATACAGATGCTGATTATTGGGACGAGAACCCTACAGAATTAGCTGAAATTATAGTAAATGCTATTAATTCATCAAATCCTTTTAAAGTCTCAGCTGAGATAATTGAAGCTGATGAATATATGATTTCCATTAAACTATCTAATAAGAACGTAACTCTTGATCCGGATATTAATTTTAATAATCAGGTAGATGCCCCTTTAATCTTAGGATTTAATCATCCCGGAGGCTATGATTCTCATTTTGCTCAATGTCTATTCTCTTTAGCTAATGTTAACAGCCCATTAATTTCTGGTTACCGTCAAAATGTTGGTTTATTCTCTCAAACTATTAGGCCTTTGAGTGATAAATATCCTGCTATAATTGGTGATACCCATTATAGGACTGGTATCAATTGGAAAGGATCTATTGAGCCGGGCGAGGTCAATGATAATGATTTAGATGGTACTGAAATGTTTGCTGCTTTTAAATGGAATCCTCTTGTCGGGGAAGCAGATATTAATCATTATCAAAACAGTATGATGTCGACCCCACCTCTCTTAAATAAAGATAAACGCTATCAAACTGATTGGAGAACCGATTTAGTAACATCTTATGTAGATCAGGTCAATTTAGATAGCCTTGGGGACAATAGGACCCATAAATTTGATATAGTACTTAAAACAAAGGCATCGGCTGGCTATATCGACAATAGCAACGGCCAGGGGATTGAATTGATGGCTTTCATTAATCAAGTATGGGTTGAACATCAAGGCGATATCCCTGGAGCTAATAACGGATATGTTAAAATTCAACATTATCCCTCTCAGGATACTCTAGCTATTAATAGGAGAGATTTAAGAGAACCCGAGACTATGACTTTAGCTAATGGCCAACAATTCCAAGTTCAATCCATATCAACAGGTGAGAAAAAGCGTTATGAAATTGATGCTGATTTCTTGAATGTACCTTTAAACATTTACGATCAATTCAGGGCCCTATTGAGATGGCAAGATAAAGGTTATAAATTAACACTACACCCTTATTTACCAGGAGTCCCGCATTGTTTAGTTGGGAGAATGGAGATATCAAACGAGCAGAAAAATCATTGGGATCTGCAAAGATATACTTTCCATTTTAAGTTCTTCGAACAAGACTAAAAGACTAAGATAATTGAGACTTTTAAAATAAGATAAAAAGATGAAAGCTCGAGACATACAATCACTTACTCCAAAGATTTTTATTAAAGACGATGGCACTGATTATGATAGTGGCGAAGAATTCAATGGCCTTTGGCCTGGCTTTGCAAATATAGGACATTGGAGGCTTAATGAAAGAAAAGGAGTAATTGGTTTTAATAATAAAGACCGGAGGACAAGGAATCTATATCTTTCAAACACTCGATGGTTAGTAGATTCCCAAGGAAGTTATATCCGTTATAAACTACCCGGAGATTTACCCTTAGAGAATCCAGGGGTAAATCAATATATAATGGTAGGCTCTGGGGGCAATTTTAATGAACAAAGAAGTTTTAGTAGGTTTTTGAAATCCCATGGGATGGGCCCCCATACCTTCAATTATCAATTCGATGCTTGGGTAGGTATTGAAAGATTACCGGATATTGGAAAGGAAGAGGTATTGTTATATATACATGACACTAAAGCAGAGACAGGTTTTGATAGAGTTTTAAAGTTTACTATAGAGAATGTAGGCGGTGATATAAGATTAGCTATGAGTATGGTTAATCAAAATAGGACAAATTGGACTAAGCTTTATAGTGAGAAAGCAGCTGATCCAATAAAAGATAATCTCCCTGGATTTCATCATATTGGCTTTGTTTATAGAGCAGGTTTACCCAGTTATCATCAATTTATAACGACTGATCAACAATTATATCTCTCTAAAGATAGTCCATATCCGAGTGAATTTATGACCCCAAACCCCCAGTTAGCTGAATTAATTTCTTCAGCTGATAGGGAATTTTATTTTTATATTGATGGTCAGTTTCAAGAAGCTGACAACTCTAATAATTTATCAGATTGGTATGTAGGGACTATTGCCATTGATGTTAACCCTTTTATTGGATGTCAGATATCTACTGACTCCCCAGTATTTTCTGATATTAAAAACTCAGAAAACCAACAAGTAGCTTTTAATAACCATTTTACTGGTAAAATTTATTCTATCCAATGGAATAATAGTATAGAGAACCCTACTATAGATAGGATGTCTAACCTCTACAACCTTAAATTTAATGTTCCGAGGGGACCTCAATGGGTTGATTTTTCTGATTTTGAAGAAACAAGAGGGAAGAATCTACTTAAAGATGTTGGTAGAATATCCCAGGCTATTGAAAATAAACAAGGAAATTTCTATGTTACTCTTAATAGAGTAAGAATGAAAAATGATTAATTATGAGCATACCTAAAGATAACCCCTCTCAAGCTAGATTCTGGGATAGATTTGTTACCGAAGAATTTAAGACAGTAGATAACTTTAAGGCTAAGTTTGGTCCTACTGAGGGAGGAGGTAGTAACTCTTGGCCTAATAGGAGAGTGAAAATATCTGCTCAAATAACAGATAGAGAGGATAAGGTTTTTATAAAAGATATTGCGGTTTTTTATATATCCAAAGTTCTTACCAGTAGTGATGATAATAATGCAACCCTCCAATTACATGCTCTCCATAAACCGCTTCAAAAAGCTAATGCTGAAAAGATAAAAAATTCTGGTCAATGGTGGGAAAATGTACCAATATCTTTCTTAATTAATAAATTATTAGAGTTTGTGTATAAAGGGCCTGATGGGATGCTTCCCGAAGAGTATATGGTAAGTCGCCAAGACTTAAGTTCTGAGTTAGCCCAAGAAGACCTCCGTTATTGGAATTTGGGAGTACCCCCGAACTGGGATGGTCAAACATTTACCCCCTCTATTAATGCTAACCCCATCACTTCAATGATTGATATTCCTGAATCTGATAATATTGTTGTTGGGTTAGGGGGTTTTAATGGGTATAAGGCAGAACTTTGGATTTATAATACCACGGAGGATACTTGGTCTTTTATAGCTTCTAACGAAGATTTTGAAGGTCCAATTCAAAGTTTAACCTATAATCCTCATGATGGTTTGGTTTACGGGGTTTGTTGGCAAGATAAGGCCTCAGATGTTAGTTCTATTGAAGCTAGTAACCTAGAGTGGATTGCCCCCGAAGCTAAGTTATTTTGGAGAAATCCTCTATTGATAGAAGCTGAGTACTTAGACGATAACTCTAAATCTACTACTATCCCTAACTTATTCCCTGGTCAATGGGAGATTAGGGAGATGTTTCCTTTAGATTCTGATAGTTCTTTACCTTACAATACTAAAACCCCGGGGGAAAGCCAAAGTTTTGATAAAAGTGACTTTAAAGCCTCAGTCGGTAATTTCGAGGGTATAGAGCATATAAGAGCTTCATTACCTTTACCTTATTTCGGAGATGTAGACAGATTCCCTTTAGTTAAAAATAAAAACTTTGATTATGAAAAAGAGACATATGGCGGGGAATTATTCCCTAGAGGAGATTATAAGTTAACTGAGCAAGCTGTTACAACTTGGCTAGAACCTGCTGAAGATAATGTTAGCTATTTTAATGATGATATAATTTTAACTTCAACTGGTTGGTCAAATCCTGATGTAACTAATAATATTTTTTCTATAAGTATGGGGGCTTCTCTTGTTATTAAATCTAAAGATGTTGATCCCACTTTTAATTATAGAATCTATGTAGAAGGCTTTGGGTGTTCTAGCACAGATGAAGTAGAGTTTTATATAGTGGGTCACTATGTTGACACTCAAGGTACTATTATTGATAATACTCAATTAACACCTAGTATATCTATCAATGAAGCTGATGGGTTTCATTTTGTTCAATGTCCGGTAATTGACGGTCACCAGGGTACTTTTAATTTAGCCATAATGATATTTAACGGAACAGGAGATTACCCTACTGTGACCATAGGAGACATCTCTTTTACTACTTGTACCCATTGGAAATTAGATGAATACGTAGATCTTCAAGCTGGAGAGAATATTCCTATCACCCATTACTCTAAGATAGTAGCGGGAGTTTATAATAATAAGGCTACTAATGCTGGGGATACCGGGCCTAAATATAATTTCTTTAATGATAGAATAGGTAGCCCTTTCCAAGTAAGGGACTTAAAGTTAGAAAGTGTTTTTTTCTTAAGTGGTCAAAGTTCTGACGTGGGTTGGGTAACTGATGATAACGGCCATATTTATCGTACTACTGATGGCGGTGAATCTTGGAACGATAGCGGCAATACCGTTCAGTCTCGTAAAATATTCTCTTCTCATTTCTTTAATGCTAATGTAGGTTTTATTGTAGGAGAGAGTAAAGATGGAGATAGTTCACTCCATAAATCTGAGAATGCTTCTTCTGCTAACCCTAGTTGGATACAAAAAAGTATTGATGGGTTAAGCAGGGATGTTTATAAAATAAGATTTTTAGACTCAAATAACGGTTGGTTAGTCGGAGCTAAAGGGAATGTATTTCAAACTCAAGACGGAGGAACAAGTTGGTTTCCTAGACTATCAGATTCCAAGGAGTCTATGAGGGATTTACATATCTTTAACTCTACTTCAGTTATTGTTTGTAGGGATGCAAGAAATCATGCTTTAGTGACATATAAAACAACAGACTCTGGTGGGAGTTGGGATAAAGTAGAAGTCCCAGTATTCTATCCCGTATCGGGTGAGAGTTTAATAGGCATTAGTTTTATAGACGATGATACTGGTTATCTGGGGGGTAATCTTTTAACTTATACTACTTATAATCAAAGAATCGGTACCAGATTTGAGATATGGAAAACTACCAACGGTGGAGATAGCTGGGTAAAGTTTTCTGAGGTTGCTACTATTAGTAATAATTATCGGATGACAGATTTTAGATTTTTAAACTCTACCTTAGGTTTATTTTGTACTTCTCACGGCCATATTTACCTTTATAATCCATCCAATGATGAGTTTGATTTGGTCTATAATGATACTCAAGATAGGGCTTTTAGAGAGATCTTCATAAAAGATAGTAATAATATCATTATAGTTGGACACGGTTCTTTGATGGCTGTTAGTGAAGATGGAGGAAATAATTGGGAAGTTACAGGAGAAGGTTGGAGAGCCGAAGAAGTATCTCTTGATTTTAATTTAATTGCTCAAAATCGTAAAAAACTATCTAAAGATAAACTAGGGGCTTTCAATCCCTTGTATGGCCCAAGTGGCGGTGAGAAAGGGATTAGTTCTGATAACTCTATCCGTAATTTAATAGCCCACTCCTTTGATTTTGACCTTCCAGTTAACGACGTGGTTATAAAAGATTTAGCCCCCTCTTTCAATTACGTAGAGAAGAAGTCTCAAGCATGGGTAGGTAACTCTTCCTTATTTGCTAATGATGAAGATTTTAGAACAGGGGAAGCGGGTAATGGGTATCTGTCAGTTATTGCTCGGGCAATAGGAAATAGAGCTGGGGATCCGGATAATTCACTAAGACCTTTAAAGGGTATTGTGAGGTATACTAACGGTCAAGAGGGTTTCTTTGAATTAGCCAAAACGGCTAATCAAGGTAAGGGCGTTATTTTATTTTGTCAAGATAAAAGCGATAACCCAGGGGTAAACAGTAGATATAGGTGGGGCCCCGGTGGAGATAATAATCGGTTTAAAACAAAATTAGTAGCATTTGATTGTGAAACTAAAGCCACTCATGATATTATGGATTTGGAGACTAATTACTCTCCTAACCCTAATACCCTTTATGACGAATCTACTCAAACACTAACTCCTATTGCTGGAGCAGTCAATGGGGCTAAAGTTTATATTTCCTTAGTAGCTAATCCCACCTATACTAAAAAATTCAACGGAGGTAACGAACATGAGATAACTGGTCCTAATTTTATTTATGAAGTAGATTTAAAAGAGGGTTCCTTTAGTGTTAATAATATTGATACTAAAACAATTTATGATTCTAGAAAAGATCAATCTCTTTATAACACTAGAAATAACGAAGAAGGAGAGCTTATTTTTTCTGGTAATGTCAATAATACTTATGCCTCTTTAAATCAGACAGATGAGCCTGGTCCTCAAAACAGATCAAGAAAGATAACTCATCTTTTCTATAGTCAATACTACGGAAAGCTTTTCGGTTCTGGTTTCCGTAAAGACAGTTTATTGTCAACTTCAAACGAACAAGGATTGACTGTTCCTTGTCACGAGGTATTTTATCTTAACCCAGATTATGATAACCAATTAATAATCGTTGATCATGATGTTCAGGATGGGATAAATGCTGACTCAATTAAGTTTACGGGTTTTAGTGAACATCAAGATCGTTTATGGTATTTTAGGTTATCTTGCCCGACCATTAACCCCCATCGTTATTATAATCTCGGAAAAGGAGTTAGGGTTAATTATTATACAGAAGAGAACGGTATACGTGAGGGAGGATTGTTTTGGGATGAGAAATCAATTGCTAATAGTCGTACTCTAAAAGAAGATCAGAGGTTTATATCTCATAACCAATCTATTACTTCTTTAGTATCTCCGAATCAAGAGATAGAGAGGAACACTATATTCTCATCTTTTGATTATTATTTCCGAAGAGGTGATTTATCTCAACAAACATTAGATGAAATTGTCGGTAGGCCTAGATTATTCTTTAAACTTGATTCTTATGGCTTAGATAGAAGAATTGAATTAGCTGATTTTTCTGATCTAAAAGTTTGGGATGCTATACAAAAATTAGCTAATGCTCATAATTTAGTATTTGGTTTTAATAGAGATAAATTTTTTGTAACCCCGAGGGATAAGACTTTAAAAACAATTTCTTTAAATAGTTTAAAAGGGGATATTAAATCTATTAATAAAGAAGTCAGCGATGATATTCATAATATTGTTAGTGCTTCAGCTTATAGTCCTCAGTTAAAAGAGGTTGAATGGGAAGTATCTCATGTAGGTTCAGATGATAGGAACAGAGCTCATGATTTGGAAGATGATCGTTTATTTAACGGAGAACTCTCTGTTAATATCAACACCGATGAGGTTAGTAAAATAACGATGATTTGTACTAAAAGGGGTAGATTATTAACAGCTGGCTTTGATGAAGAATCATCTGAGATAGGGGATGCTAACGATGATATTTGGGATAGCGCTTTTCGTAATCCTCCATTATTTAAATGGCTTACTCATTTACCCTCTGTCGAGGTTGTATTGATGCAAACACTTTCATCTGACGAAAGACAATTATTATTAAATACTACATACCAGGGTTCTCCTCGGGCTATTCAACGTGGGGATATTTTAATATTTACTGACCAAGAAACTTTAGAGCCAGTAGGTAAATTAATAGAAGAAATTGATTTTGTTCAAAATCGTATTATTTTAGAAGAGCCATTAGGGTTTAGTGTTGAGAAATTTTCTAACCTCAGTATAATAAGGGCTAATACGGGTTCAGATACAAGTGGACCCCCAAATTTCAATTCTACAGTCACTGAGTGGGGTAAAAAATATAGTGACGAAGGATTAGCAGTAATTAAAGATATCAGGCGAGGAAGGATAGCTGGGGGTAAACCATCGAATAAAGTAATACAAATTAAATCTTTTACTTATTTACCTAGTTCCAGGTTAGTTTCTTTTATTTTTGAGAAAAATCATGAGTTAAGTAAAGGTGATAGTTTTACTATAACAAAGACGGGGGATCCAGATTTTGATTGGGCGGGAGAATATACGGTATCTGAGGCTAGTGATAGGTCGGTCAGGTCTTTAGTTAACATAGAAGATACACATGGATCATTCTCTAATTTTAATAAGAAGGTTGAAGTCTATTTAAGGACAGATACTTTTGAAACTCCAATGTCTGGGACAATAATAAGACTTAATAACCTAAACTCTTTTAGGGGAGTAAGGATAAAACCTTATGGCCAAGATTATAAACACTTTAATTTCTTAATAACTACTTTACAGAGCGAATCATTAAGTAGAACGAGTTTACCTAATACTAACAAAGAGGTGGACGAGATAGTTAATGTCCCCATTGCTTATATTCACGGTATTGATTTTAACTCTATGGAAATTGACTTGGGGCCAGGGGATTATTCTGATGTATTTCAAAAAGGGGATGTTATTAATGGACACTATATTATGAGCCCTACAGCAGATAAACATGATATCCCACCTTATATGGGGCTTTCACAGACTCTTCCCGGCGGCTTAGGTAATTGGAGGTGGATTGCTGAGGCTGATACTGATTTATTTAATGTTGGAGATATTATAAAACTCAATTTCCCTGGTAAGAAATTATCAAAAGATTCTTCTTCAATGTACACCCTATCTAATACCAAATCAATTCGAAGATGGGGTGAACATGAACATACAATCCCAGATAACCGATTTATAGAACATGAAGATGCAATGGAGATTGTTAGGAGAGTTATTAAGGATTTTGCTGAGCCCGGATTAGATTTAACCATTAGTCTTCCTTATAGACCTGATATTGGTTTTGTTACTTTGAATGACCAAGATCTTCAAGAAATAGAGGTAATTGATCCTCAGATGTTCGGGTCTATGCCTGGCTTCAAGGTAAGTGGGGTAGTTAAGTCTCACGAATTAGACTTGGGCCGTAAGATAATGGAAATAAAAATTACTTCGAAACAAAAATACTGATATTATGAAAAGCAGAACTTGGGATCATTTTGTACCAAATAAATCTAGGGTAGTACCCGATGCCTTTTTTGGTTGTGCTCACCCATATTTTAACCGCCTAGAGCCGAATAAAACCTTTACCGGAGTAACTTATGCTATTGATGTAAGTGGGAGTAGTCCAGATCATACTGGTTGGGATCATTTTTTAGGTATATATTATAAAAGAGACTTTCAAGGGGAGATAAAATTCACGGAAACAAAAGCTTTAGTTAAACGAAATATAGCCCCCGGAAGGTATCAATTCTTATTCCACTTCTACCATTTCTTTGAACCAATCAGTGAGAGTGACTTTGAGGCGACGTTATTTAATCACCCAGATGAAAATGATATTTATTTTTATATACGGCCCTATTTAATTAATCCAGACGACCGTAGGATATTTTATTTATGGGATAGGGATACTGCCGAGGTTGGCTCAAAAGGTTTTCCGATAGGCGACCCGAGTCTTTTAACTGGCCTTAAACCTTTTATTAAAGATTAATTAAAAAATACTACCCCTATTATGATACCAATTAATACTCCAGTACCTGTGCGTCTAATATTTTGAGTATTAAAAAAACCCCCTCTATTATCAATTTCCTCATAAAGGCCGTCAATTTCAGTCTCTAAAATATCTATTCTATGCTCATATAGAGTATTTAAAGAATCACATAATTGTAATTGATAAGAGACATGTTTTAATGTGTCACTATCTTGTTTCCAATAGATAACTTGTTGGGCCTGGGCAGGAGTAAATATAAATACGTTTGTCGTATCATTTTGATATACATGTCCTTGAGGTAAAAGATCTTGGGCTTCACAAGGAATAATATTAATCAAACATATCACGCAGAGCACTAAGGATTTCTTCATCTCTTTTGATATCGGGGTTTTTGTTGATTTTATTAAGATTCTTCTGCCTCTCCTTAATCTTATCGTTGTATTGATTATTTATCTTTATTTGATCTTCTTGATCTAAAGCTAAATAAGAATAATTTTCTCTTTTTTCTTTAATTCTTTTAATATCTTTATCATTAGTATCTAACTTCTCTTTGAGAAGCTCCCTCCTTTTCTCCATAAGTTTTTTAAGATTCCTTCTATTACCAAACTTATAGGATATAAAAATAAGGGCTGCTATAAACAGCCCTTTAATGAAAAATTTAATTTTATCCTTCATTGTTTTACTTTTTCATTTGGTAAACTGAATTTATCTTTAAAAATATCTACCAAAGATTGGTCAGTGATATATGCAACAGCTATTATTACAATACTGTAAGTAATCCGCGTTGCTGCGTCAGGGTCTAGTCCAAAAGTGTTAGTTAATACAACGGCTACACTACTTACTATTGCTACCCAGAACTTACGAGAAGTTAATCTATCTTTTATATTATCCCACATATTGAGCTCTATTTAAGTGAAGTGTTTTCTTGTTGATGGGTACGACTTTAGAAGTTTCTCTAAAGAAGATCTATAGATAAAATAATCCCCTTTGTTATTAATACGTGCCCATACATTAGCCTTTAATCCTTGATAAATTATAAGGCTCTGGGAGTTATTTATCTTAGCTACTTTACAACAGAGTCTTTTTCCTTTCTCTGAAGTTAATGCTTTTTGAATGTCTTTAATCAGCTCTTGAAAATCTACCGTAGCATCTTTTTGTTTGACTCCGGTGGGTTCGCTGTTTTCAAATGTATCCATTTTTATTATGCTTTAAGTTTGCTTTACTGTTGTAATACCGTCCTCTTTTATAAAATTAATAACGTTTGAAAATCTATTCTTTAGTGAACTGTCGTGACTTATAATTAATTTAAGTCCTGAGATCTCATTTAGCAAACTAAAAAACTCGTTGATCCCTGTCTCATCTAAGCTATCAACTATCTCATCTATTAATAGAAAATCAAAAGCATTATAGCCTTTGTTAAGAGTTAGCTCCCTTAAAGCAAAGCCTGTACAGATACCAATCCTTTTTGATTCTCCTTGAGAGAAGGTTTCAAAATCCCGTTTATAATTATTCTCATCCATAATAGAGATATCAAAAGCCTCTCTAAACTCTCCTTTCTTAGATTTCTTGGCTTTTAGAGTATCGAAATATACTCTGAGACCCACTTCTAATTTAGATAAGAAATGATTTGTTTGTTCTTCAAAAGAGGGGAGGAAACTATTAATCATCCACCTCTTAATTTCAGGAAACCCATTTTTCCAGAAATTATATTTCTCAATTTGTTTCGATAGTTTTTCAATCTCTGACTTTATCTCTTTTTCTTTCTTTTGATCTTTTTTAATGCTATCAATGATATACTCATTCCGTGATATATTATCCCTTTTCTCTTTAATCTTTTTATCTTTAACATCGATAGAACTTTCAATGTCTCCCCTTAGGGATATATCGACTTCAGGTAATTTTTTGAGTTTAAATTCTAATTGAGTTTTCTTACTTTTTAGTTTTTTGACTCTTTCTTGGTTTTTCTCTTCTTGAGCCGATAATCTTTCTTCTTTCTCCTCAATTTTTTTGGGAATATTTGATAATTCTTTCTCACGGGATTTTAGATTTTTTAATTCAATTGATACCTTGTTAATATTACTTATCTCTTCTTCAAGGATTTTATTTTTATCCTCAAGCTCTTCTATCTTTGTTTCAACCTCTTTAATTTCTTTTGATAATTTCTTAATAGATTTTTTAATTTCTGTTTTATCTAAGGGAAGGAGTTCATCATCCTTTATCATCAAAGAAGCCCCACAATCAGGACAATTAATTTCTTTTTCTAATTGATCAGATAAAGAGTTTTCTTTAGAATTAAGGGTGTTTAGTTTTTTATACCCCTTTTTAATGATTTCACCTAATTTATATTTATTATCCTTAAGTTTCTGTTCTTCTTTATCATCAATTTTTTCTTCTAACTCCTTAATCTTTTCTGATATCTTTGATTTCTTATGTTTTTGATTTTTAAGGTCTTCTATAGACTCTTCAATCTGTTCTTTATAATCTTCGAATTGGGATTCTGTTTGTTTAATAAGGGCTTCTACATCTTCAATATTAGTAATAACCTCTTCTCTTTCTATAATAGAAGTTAGCTTATTTTTTAAACTGTCAATGTCTGCTTCAAACTCAATAATATCGGAACGGTCTTGAGAGATTTGGCCTTTTAATGTATTCTCATCATTATCAGATTGAAGCCTCTCTTGAATCTGCTCTAATTGACCTTCAGATATTGATTTTTCTCCCTCCAGGTTAGATATTTTAGTTTTACAATAAGAGGTGGCTCTATCCAATACCTCTCCTCTTAAAAACCTATTGATAAGGTCCATTCTATCTTTAGAAGAACTTTTTTTCCCAGCAAAAGCTTTTAGAGCATCAATACTAAAATAAGTAGTATTTAAGAAATCATTATAATAATCCTTATTATTTTCTAATATCCCAAAATGATTAAGAATGGCCATCTGGGTTTGAGAATAAGTCCTTTTAGTAAAATCTTCCTCTCCTATCTTAAATATAGCTTCTGAACTATTCCCTCTATTTCTACTTTTTTGAATGAACAATTCATTGCCATCTCTATCATCAAATATACCAGCAACTTTTGTAAAATCTGTTCCTTCCCTGATGACTTCGTCAGTCGGTCGTCCATTGGGGGTATGATCTAATAATAACCAAGATAAAGCATTAAACATTTGAGTTTTACCCGACCCATTAGAATCAGCCCCCGCGGTATCTTTATTATCTCCTATAATTAATACATGATCATTAGACTCATATCTAGTGAAGTCAACTTTTTGTTTTTCACCAAAGGGTCCGAAGTTAGTAAGGCTAAGTGATTTTAATCTCATTTTTATCTGTTAAATTCTTTGTAATTAAGGCTTCCTACTTACTAAATTATTTGTTTATAGAACCTCGTTTATTATTTCTTCCCCAAGCTTTAACATACTCTTCTTATTCTTCTCTTCCGTATAATACTCAAGGCCCTCTTTCCAATTGGAAGAGATATCAACTTCCATAGAATTATCTTTTGTTATTCCCGGCCTTTTATGATCAATAAAAATCCGATTAGCTTTTAATACATCTAATACTTTATGTCGAATCTCGGTGATATTAAAAGATAAATACCAATCTTCGGATCCATGGAAAATAATCTTAACTATATTACCTTCTAGACTATCCCATTTATATAGCTCATCAAAAGAGGGATCATCCTGTTCACTGACTGTATATTGAAAAAAAGTTCTATCCGATATATCAATGAATTTTGATTTAACTTTCTTATCCTTTACTTTGATGTGTAAAAACCCCTTTGGATCATTTCTTTCCCCAAAATCAGCCCTGGCTATACTTCCGAGATACATAAATTTATTAGTATGTTGATAGCGGTGATAATGTCCTAAGAATGTATATGCATGATTATCAAAGAGTTTTTGAGAAACTCCTTTGTCAAGAATAAATTCAGACCCAGAGGCTAGAGCACCCTGTACCCCAAAATGACCTAATACAATCTTACCTGTAGTCTTATTTAATTCTTTTGAAATGTTTTCACTTTTATCCCAAGGTAGAATAAGAAACTCAACCCCTTTCATCTCTAATTCCGATGCTTTTTCAAAAATCATTAAATCATCTGACCTAAGAGTTTGAAGTAATATATCATCAGCCATTAAGCTATATACATTCCCATCCGTATCATGGTTTCCGATAATAATTACGATGGGGATTTTTCCAATCAAGGGTTTAATAACCCCTAAGAATTTATCTCTTAAATATTCAGACGGATTGATTTTATCATATACGTCTCCGAAATGGACAAATAAATCAACATCATTTTTTAAAGCATATTTAACTGCTTTATCAATAGCAGCTATCTTATCTTTAAGACGGGAATTAATTCCCTCTGGCAATGATTTACCATATTTTTCTGTAGCCTTTAAGTGGGTATCGGCTATCCCTACGATATCTAACATTAAAAATCTTCCTCTGGATATAATTCATTCATAATTTCTTGTACCTTCTTTTCAGATGCCTCCATTAAACTATCAATATATTCACTATCAAAAGGATTCTCGAATTTTTCATAATTTGGATATATATAATAAGGATCTGAGGCTCTACTAAACCAATAACTACTCCAGGTATAAGGAGTCTCTGTGGTAATAATAAACTGGGACCTAATACCCGTTGAACTACCATAATGTGTAGTTTGAGGCTGGGCCCCAGTTAAAATAAAAAGAAGTATAATATATAGAGGAATCTTTTTCATGGTTTTAATATTCTTATTGTTAATTCAATATTAATATAAATCAAAGAGATTCTATTTTTTATACTTCTTATCAAAGGTTTAATTATATTAATAAGAGTTATTTGTTATTATTTTGGCTATATCTTTATCCATCTTCCTCTTCTTCGTATTCAACTTCAATGTCGTTACCTTCAACTTTAACTCCTCCGTCCCTCATCATCTTAATTTTACATTTACCATAAGGGGGAGCTAATTTATTTTTAGCAGCCTGTACCCTGCTTATTATAAAATCATGGATACCGTCTTCATCTTTATTTTTTGATTTAGATGATTCTTCCATCCCAATCCTTATAGAACTAGCAAAATGTAATCCCTTGCCTCCGGGGGTAGTTGTGGGATTACCAAACATCACCCCAATCTTATCTTTAGCATGATTGATAAATATAAGACAGGTTTTTTTGTTTCGAAGTTTATGGATTTTTTCCCCTGTGTTAGGGCATTCTATGAATTTTTTAGAACCTTTACTAGTTCTCATAGAAAAACCTCCCCCGATATCAGAAAAGAATTGAGACATCATGTTTGCTCTCTCTAATTTTTCTCTCATATTTGGATCTTTATCTTCTTTTGTTTCTGAGCCCATTTCTGGTTGAAGATTAGGAACTGAATCCACAACAATAAGGTCTAAGATATCAGAGGCTAATAATTTCTTTATTTGGAATAGGGCTTCATTACCTAAAGAAAACTCTGGGGTGATAAGTTGTTCATTATTAATACCACAACCTTGGCCGTAATCAGCTAAATAAGTACCTTCTGCATCAAACAAAGCACAATGCCCACCCTGTCTTTGAACTTCTCCTATCAACCAATAACATAAAGTTGATTTACCGACCGAGGGGGGAGCATAAATTTCAACTACCCTTCCCCTGGGAAGACCTCCACAACCCATAACAACATGATTTAAAACATTTATGCTGGTAGGTATTACCCCTATATCAGGGGTTTGATCTGCTGTTCGGCCCCTGTCCCCAAGTAAGGACAGGGCCGATTTAATTGCTTTAGAATTATCGCTTTTCTTTTTTGCCATAGTAGTTAATTAAAGATTACCAATCAGGGAATTCTTCTTCCTCTTCTTCCTCTTCTTCTACTTCTTTTTTAGGTTTCTTCTTAGGTTTCTTCTTTGGTTTTTCTTCTTCCTCTTCTTCCTCTTCTTCCTCTTCTTCTACTTCTTTTTTAGGTTTCTTCTTAGGTTTCTTCTTTGGTTTTTCTTCTTCCTCTTCTTCCTCTTCTTCAAACTCAATATCCTCTGCATCATCGGATTCTTCTTCTTCCTTTTCATCCAATTCAACTTCAGAGTTAAGTTCTCCAAATGTCTTATCACTTCCACTACCTAAAGCTTTAGTAGCAGGCTTCTTTTTATTATCGGTATAATCAATGCCTACCTCATCCATATATTCTTTAAAATCTTCAATAGCCGGGAATACATAACTCCCATCTGGATTAGTAGCAGTTAACATAATTGGGTTTTCTTTAAGCCTTTCAGCAATAGCCTCAGGACTATCTGGTTCTCCTTCCTTCTCCAGATCAACATCCATGTTTTCTATTAATTCCCAATCTTTTTCAGAGAAAAATTTCTCAAATCCACCTAATCTTTCTTCTAACTCATCAGCTGGCATCCCAAGAGCTGATACAGGTACTTTACCCGAGTTTTCATTCTCTGGGTCTACCTCTACTTGATATGAAGTACCAAATTGACGGGATTTACCTTTCTCTATAGTCTTGGTAATAATCAAGTCATACATAAAAATAAGCCCATGCCTTAATTTATTAGGCTTTTTATTTGACTTTGCTGCTTCCAAATCAAGTATCTGTTTAAATACCGTCCATGGATATTCAGCAATCTGGATAGAAGGTTCTTCTGCATTCCTATCAATTACTAAATATAACCAGCGGTTTCTAGGAGTTAAACCAGATTTCGGGTTTTGTTCCCCTTTCTGAGTTCTTACTCTCTTTTCAAATGAGGCAAGTGAATCAAGGATACATCCTTCAGGAGGCCTTTTAATCATCCTTACAGATTGTTTAAGTTGACCTGATTCATTATCATGTACTAAAGTTGGGTAGAAGATATTCTGGGTCTTCACCGGGCCGTAAATGACCCGGTGAATGTTTTCCCCATCTTCCAACCTAACCTTATCAGTGAAATCGCCTTTTGCTCTTTCTTTTAAATGGGAAGGTTGACCTATTTTCATAATATTATTCTTCTTTTGATTTGCGGGTGAGAGAAATACTAACTTTACGGAGTTCTTTAGTTAGATTCCTTATTTCCATAATATTGCCTCGGAAACGGCGTCCAGCTTTTGCAACGCCTTTGGTTATTTTTTCAATATCATCTTTAGCAGCATAATAAGCTTTATCAAGTTGTTCCATCAACTCAACAAAGGCTTCTTTTCCATCAACTTCTGGTTTAACTTCTTCTTTTTTGACTTTCTTTTTAGTTTTAGCCATACTTATTTACCTTTTTTGTTTTTTGATTTAAATACCGGGAATTTCTCTTTTCCCGATACCATTTTTTGAGCGAAAGCCCAAGTATCTTCCATATCAATTCTATTACTAGAATTGTACAGTTGATTATATAGATGCATATTCCACAATTTTTTAACTTCTCTATATTTTTCTTGATAAAATTCTTTAATATCAGCTTCTTCAGGGACTTCGTAAGTCATTGAAATACTGGGTTTTATAACTTCATAAGGAGCTAACCGGATAGTCTCTGAGATTTCTATATTAATTTGTCTATCCATTTTATTTTTAATATAAGCTTAAAATTCAAAGCTCTTTTATTTTCTATAATAAGGGCATTCATGGCAAGTTATTAGCCGAGTAGAGTTTCTGACATATTCATCCTTATGGATTGGGTGAGTACAATAAGGGTATTTACCATTTAAAGGTCCTTGAAAATTTGCTTTCCTTAAATCCTTAAGAAACATAAATCTACAATCTTTCTTAATGTTACTAGCTTTAAAGGTTTGAATAAAAGGCCTACCCTCTATTTCTTCTCTTTGTTTAGCTATAGATTTTAATCTATTAAGTTTATATGCTAAATTTTCAAATTTATCGACTGTATCCATGATTATACATTAAAACGTGATTTATTTAATTCAAGTCTTCTTCTAGAGATAGTTTGAAGTAGACCTCCCCTATCATGAATAGTATCTCTTAGAGAGAAAAGTAAACTCATGTTTTTCTTTAGGTCTGATAGTTTCTTTTGGTAATTTGAGTAAATCGGACCCCAATCTGGGTTTAAAAGAACCTGATCCTCTATCTCTTGCTTTGTAACAGAGCCGAACCAATTGTTAGGTACCTTATCTCTGTCTTTTATTTTTTTCCTTTTTTCAAATAAATTCTGACGGGCTTTTTCAGATACATCAGCATACCAAGCCCTGAATTCTCTTTCTATTTCATTCACCTTATGTTCTAATTCAGAGGCTGCAGCCATAAAAGTAAACCTCCAATAACTCACCCTATCTAAGGCACGATCTAGTTCTTTATCACTGATCTCATCAAGATTTTCTTTATCAAAACTTAAAAGATCATCTACTGATTTCTTAAAGACTTTTCCGTTAATCTTAAATTTAATCTCAAAGAATGAGGGATCTATATCATGAGACCCCTCATCCAATGCTTTCTTTGAGTTTTTATTTCCTATCTTAGCCATCTTCTACTTAATTTAATAGCAATTTACCTGCAAAAGATTCCATTTTGTATTTCTCTTCTTGTTCAAAGTCTTTTGCTTTTTCAGTGATATTATTAAACACTTTATATAAAGATACATCCGGCTCTGGGAGTTCTTCTAATTCCCCTTGAGTAAATTTCTTAAGATCAGTAAGAGTTGATTTCCTATAATCTGTATCTATTTCTAGTAGATACTCATCAACAAAATCAGGGTCTTGAGTAATTTTCTTCATAGAATTAAATATTGACTTTAATTCTTTTGCAGAAAGTTTACGGTCTAATCCTTTTACTTTAGATTCCAACATCTGGGAATCTATGTGCATTTCTTTTATCCTTTTAATAAACCCGTTGATAACTGACTCGAGTTTTCTATTAGGTTTAGGTCTACATTTTACAGAAGCTAGATTTGAAGGAGTTAGGATTTGATTCAAACATACAAGCCGGTTCAAAAGGATATTAGCGATTGTGGTTTTATGCCCAGAGGGAGAGTTGAGTATTGATACTCCCACGTCATATTTATCATTATCATCAAATTTAATCTCGGAGAATGGGCCTTCATCCCCTTGATTAATAATAATAGCTGCCCAAGAGTCACTTATTAATCCTCCCAATCTATCGTCCATATTATATTCTTCCCTAAAAGGTTCAAACAACTGACCGTGAGGTAAACCTACAAAATCATCTTTTACAAAATTAACAATAGCACCGTCATTACGGTATATAACTTTAGCTCTACTCGAAGCCTCTTCCGCTAAACGATCAATATTACGTTGTAAAAGATCTATTGGTATTCTAGAAGCAAAAGGATTTGGGATACGTAGAGTTTTACAAAGTCCTTTAAGTGCTCCAGCTGTACTTCTTTTGGATTCTCCTTGTACTTGAAAAGACCCATCTTCATTTAAAGATATATCTGAGAAATCCATCTCATCTGTTATAGAATACTCATACTTTTCATATAACTTTGATAATTCATCAAAGTTTTTAAAAGTATCTCTATTTTCAGGTTCAAAAGTTAAATTTTTCATAATTTTTTATATTAATTGAGGGGTGTATTATTAATATAAATTTTAAGTAAAAATTCTTTAGATATCCTTATCTTAATTCCATGAAATACTTAAGATTTAGGTTTTTATATAGACTTCTGAACTCATTCTTTTTTAATAATGAATCTATCTTATCAGGATTAGCTTTTTCTTTGTTTTTAATATGGTTATCAACAAACTCTTTTATCTCTGGAGTTAAAGGGGCTTCTCTATAATCAACCAATTTGATATTCTGGTGGAGTTGTTTTTGAACCGACTCTTCTTTAAGCTCAGATTTTTTTGAACCGGGTTTTTGTTTCTCTGCCCATTTAATAATTCCTTTAGGGTTAAATTCATCTAACTCATTGAGCATTTTAATTATACTCTTTTCACCAAACCCATTTAAAGGTTTTTTAATATTATCATGCCCCCCGATCAAAGCTTGATAGAGATTTATACCCTCTAAAGGGAAACCAAATTGAGTCTTAAAAGAGTTTTTACTTACATACTCATCTTTAATAGCTCTATAAACTGTACAATCTATATGGTCACATAATTGTATCCAATCAAAATCATCACTAATAGCTAAAACTTCTCTATTGATCTGTTTCAATCTATATCCGAAAAAATAAGCTATCTCATCAGCTTCATAATTAGGATATTCAATATATTTTACACCTAGCGCGGGGAGAGTTTCTTTTAATATTTTACGGGAAGCATTTAATATATCACTACTAGAGAATTGTTCTCCAGATTGAACTTCTTTAAATTTTTGGCGAGATTCTTCATCTTTAAATTTATATTCTGGATATATCTCTCTTCTCCATTTACAAGACCCCCCACCCATAACAAAATAGATTGACTGAATGGGTTCTACAGTGGAGTAGAATAAAGTATTTAGTTGATCTAATACCCCCATTGAGAGACCAGTCGGTACTCCTTTTGAGTTCTGTAAGGTTCTTAGTCCTGGTTGATAAAGATGACGGTGGCACAAATGATCTCCGTCAATAAGTAGGTTTACTTTTTTACTCATACCTTCTTTGTTTTTCTTAACATAATTATCTTGTCTTTTTCTTCATCGTTCATTTATGTTGTTTGAGTGTTATATTTTGAATTTTCTGTGACATCATTTCTCTATTGTTATTTCGGGGATTAGTACTTTATCATAAAATTCATTAATATGTTTTCTTAGAATTTCAATCAATAAATCTTTATGGGTTTGAGGGGTACTCACTATACCAAAAGCTATTTGTTTTTTAAGCCTTACTTCGGTTTTAAATCCGTCAGTTATTCTAGGTATTTCAATTCTAACCCCAGCAAAATTATCATCTTCAGTAAATGAAGGATTATAAGTAATATAAACCCCTTTTAGACATGTAGTAAATTCCAAAGAATATTTCATAAGATTTTATTTTTAATATAAATTAAATAGTTTCTTTTGTTTGTTTTTCTCTTAGAATTTTGAGTCTATAATTAATTGTTTTTGGATGAACGTTATATTCAATATTATCCCAACCCCATCTTTTTAAGAATACTTCCGGCTCTGCAATCAATGGGAGATTAAAGGGCTTAGGAGTTAATTCCATTAATTCTTTAACCTCTCCTACTAAATGTATTTCATCTTTATGAAATTCAAAAATCAAAGCATCATGTACATTCAATAAGAAATGTGATTTAGCTTTTTTCTTTCTCAACATTTTATGTGCTTTGATTGCCCCTAATTGAGTGATATCTGAGGCTGTACTCTGAATAATAGCATTAAGGCCTTCCCTTAAAGCCTCGGCTTGTTTATCCTCATCAGGAGATAAAATTTGAGGTAACCTCCTTATTCTACCAAAACAATTTTCTACGTAGCCATATTGTTGTATAAATCTATGAATCTTTTTGATAAATTGATCTACTCCTTTATATAATTTGAAAAACTCTCTACGAAAATGTTGCATTTCTTCAATAGTGGGTATGTCGTCTTCATCCCCCGATTTTTCCTTAATACCAGCTAAAGCGCGTTTTGCTGAATTATGTACTGAGAAGTGATTTACTGTATAATAGGGTTCTTCATTTACTGTTAAATCATATACTTTTTTAACTCCTATCTCTTTAGATTCAACTAGCCTAGTCATATAATGATTATCATTAATGATTGATAAATTATACTCCTTAGTTTTTCCATTTTTTGCTGTATGTTTCTTTTTATATAAAAACCCTATATCTAGTAAGAATTTATCAATGTGATAAGTTATGATTTGTAATCTGTTTTTCTTTATTTTACTAACTATACCCCAATTAGTTAACATCTCTTGAAGGTCCTTTAATAATCGGGGGGACATTGATTTATAAGAAATCCCCCCTCTAGTACTAATAGAGCCATCCCCCTCAAAAATAGCTTGTAAAAAGGTTTTTTGAAATTCTTTTGGACTATTTTTTATCCAATCGGGGATATATTTATTATGTGACCTATCATTACCTTTTTCCATTAATTCCATAAACCATTCACACATGATTATGGAGGTTATATATAATGTTCTACTACGAGGTATTGGGTTACCCTGTAGATCCTTTTTAATTACCTTTTTACCCTCAGTATTTTTTCTGCGTATGTATTTATCTTTATCTGATAATGTAATATGGTCTTCTGGGAATATGTTTTTACTTACTTCAACTATTTTATCCCAAAATTTATCACTTTTATTTGTGTAACCTTGACATATATTTAAACCATGGTAGAAATTTCTACGGAGTGGTTGTGGTAATCTAACCGACCCCTCAGATAACCAAGCTCCCATAAATGTAGCTAAATCTTGAGTCATGTATTTTGGAGGTTGCCAATCAACCTTTTTATATTTCATATTCCCCAAATCAACCTTAGGTAATTTATTATCTTCCCCAAAAACTTGGGTGTTATATACTTTTATAACGGGCTCACCGATTTTTATATCCCCAATAGATTTAAACCCTAATACAGATTGAATTTCATGATTAGGCGTACAAGTAAGAGTAGACCCATCAGAGAATGTATATTCTTTAACTAATCTTTCCCCGTTTTTATGCAATTGTTCAACTTCGAATTCCCCTTTATAGTTTATAACCTTATCCCCTTTTTTAATGTCTTGGATATATTTATATCCTTTATTGGTTAATACTTTAGAAAATTCAGGAAAACACCCCCCATAGATAAAGCCGAAGTTTACTAACTTAGCTCTCTTTCTTTCCCATTTTGTAACTTCATGAGGTTTCTTTTTAAAGATAAAACAAGCTGTAGTAAGGTGGACATCCCCTCCTTCTTGATATACTTTTAATAAAACTGGGTCCTGAGAGTAATAACTCATCACTCTAAGTTCAACCTGTGAAAAGTCTATCTCTACTGGGTAATAATTTGGATCAGCTGTAAACATCCCTTTTATTTTCTTTTCCCTGGGGATATTTTGAAGATTGGGATTTTTTGAAGAGGTTCTACCTGTTACAGTACCATGTAACAGGAAATCATTGTGGATACGATCATTATAATCTACTTTATCAATAAAAGGACGGAGATAGGTTGTTAAAGCTTTATTAAAACCCCTGTATTCAAGTATATGATTTACAATCTTAATATTCTCTGAATTTTTGGGTATCTCTTTTAATACCCCTTCAGAGGTAGATGGTTGACTGGTTTCAGTATAACCCATTACAGGTAGTTTTAATTCTTTATATAAAACCTGTTGAAGTTGAGGGGTAGAGTTGAGATTGAATTCTTTACCTGCAACTTTAAATACCTCTTTTAAATGCTTAGCTTCTTCAATTTCATATTCTTTGATTGTATTTTTAACGTAAGGTACATCAATCTTTGTTCCCCTCATTTCAGCATCAGCATATACTCTTGTTAAAGGCATATAGAAATGAAATAATAATCTCTTTAGATTGGGAGTTAATTCTTTATAAAAATCTCTAGCTAATCTTAATGTTAGATCACAGTCTATACAACAGTATCTACCTAATACGGGTAGAGGGATATCTCCGAAGGTTGATTCTTCTTCTTTTTTCTTAGTTAAATATTTATCTAATTCTTCATCGTAACCCCTGTATTCTGGGTATTTTTGATTAATTACAACTTTTAATCCATGCTTCTTATTCTCATCTAGGATATAATGGGCTAACATAGTATCCATCCAAAGATTGGGAATTCTAATATTAAAATGATACTCACACATTTTTGTATCAAATTTGATATTATGGGCTATCTTCTTGGGTTTTTTAGCTAATAACACCATCTTAATTAATCTAAAAACCTCTTCATCTTCATCTCCCCAATAACTATAATAATCATCATCAAAACTTGAAACATTTGGTTCTTCATATAAAGAATCATCTTTTTTAACCATGAGGGGGATATAAACCCCCGTTTTTGGTTTCAAAGAAAAACCAATACCCAATAAGTGATGTTTCCAAAAAACATTACCCGTAGTTTCAACGTCAAAAGAATAATGTTTAGCTTCTATAGCTTTTTCAGCAAAAGATCTAACATCAGCTAAGTTGTCTAATACTGTATAATTACCTTTTATCTTTTTTGTTTTATAGCTCCCTGATAAAATCCCTTTCAGAGTCTTAAAGTCATAATCAAATTCTTCTTTATACTGAGGTGTTCTTATAATATAAGCTGGATGATACATGGGGAGTAATTTTACTCCATACGTTTCATCATTGATTACCCTACCGTGGTTTTTTGTAATACCGCCTTTTAATTTAAATCTTTCACAAGAGCCCGTGCCTAAAAGGACAATAGCCTTTGGTTTAGTGTGCTGTATTATAGCATCTAAGTTTTCAGCACAATGTTTTTGTTCTTTCTTTTTGGGCTTTCTATCTTTGACTTGACCCGATATGGGGTCAATATTCTCTGGCCTACAAGCTACGGTATTACATAAGGCAAAATTTGTAATCCCAAACTCATGGATTGTTTTTTGTAATAATTTCCCGGCTCTTCCTTGAAATACCTTCCCTATTCTCTTTTCTTGACCACCAGGTGCTTCCCCAACAAATAATACCTCACAATTGTCTAGGTCTCCCCAATAGTTATGGGGATTATAGCTTTGTTCACAATACAAGGGGCAATCATCGCAATTTGATAAAGGTAACGATATCTCACCTTTTTTTATTTTCTTCGACATATATATAGAGCTTTTTATCTTCTATTATTGAACCTACTATAGAGAAGGTTTTTTCTTTTCCTAAAATTTCAGCAGGTATTTCTATAGGTAATTTTTCTTTAATGTCTTCATGTAGGTTTTTCAAAGCTTCTAAATATATTATATCGCCGGTATTATCTACGACACCGGCTTCTCTTAGTAATATTTTATCCATTAGCTTTTCTCTTTGATTTTCTATAACCTTTAAAAGACTCGGTGTCTTTAAACAAATCCATTTCTTTTCTATGTCTTAATATATCTTTCCTTATAAGATTAGCCTCATCTCTTACATCTTTTAATAGGGCTCTGACTCTAGTACCGGGAGCTTTTATTCCTTTTTTATAAAACCTCCTTAAATCTGTCTGGTCTGTTTCTTCTAAAGTCTTTATCCACTCATCAATTAAATCTCTAGTGGTTTTTAATTTCTGTATTAGTTTATGGAGAGTCATATGTTCAAGGTTATTTTATCATTTGATAATACTGCTTGAGTAGGAACCACCCCGATCTCCCGGATCAATCTATTTAGTATCTCATTCTCATCATCATTGGGGTAATAAGGGGGGTGTCTGTAAACGATCCTATTACAACCTGCTCCACATAAAACTTGATAACAATGACTACAAGGGTGATGAGTTATATAAGCAGTGAAGCCTTTATCTTTATAGTTATCTTTTAACTCTAGTACAGCTGAGACCTCAGAATGTAAGGTCTTTCTACACCTTCCATCTTTATTTAAGATACACCCATCCTGATCAAATGTGCAATGAGGAGTATTGGGGTGTGAGGAGTTATAACCCATTGATATTGTTCTCCCTTTATTAACTAATACACAACCAACCTTTTGTTTTTTACAGGTCCCCCTCATTGATACCAACCCAGCCATTATTATATAATAAGAGTCTCTATCTAATCTTCCACTATAAAAAGAAGTATCAAGTTCTAATATCTGTGAGGTATCACTCATCGTCTTGTAATTTAGTTATCATATTATCCACTTTATTTAATTTATCTATCAACTCAGAACTAGCTTGATCTTTTAATTCTATCTTAATCTCATCTTTCAATTGATTTAACAATTTTATTTTATATTTATTAAATAAGTCAAAAGATAATTTTTCTTTATCTTTCTTTGAATATTTACTATAGTTAGATACTAATTGTATAAAGCTATCATCGTTGATTAGATTATCATCCTCAGATATTAAAAAGGGATTAATTAGTTTCTCTCTAAAGCTTTTAGGGGACCTAGATATTAAGAATTTATCATGTTTAATCTCTGTTATTTCAACCTTAGATACTAAAAGAGAAGCTAAGAGTTTGTCTTCGATTGTTACCTCCTTGGTTTCTTGAGGTCGATTAAATGTATAAGGATTAACTTGAAATCGATTTAAAAGATGGTAAAGTTCCTCTAAGGGGATATTTGATAATTTACTGAGTTGGTTGATTTGATCAGTTTTAGTAAACTTATCTTGTATAGTTGAAAGTCTTTTTATGGCTTCTTTTAAATTATCCTTAGAAGAGGATTTTGAGAATTTATAGAGGAAAGATAGATAGTTATAAGTCCTTTTCTTTATAGCTTTACTAAAACTCCCGTGTTCTTTTAATAAATCATCAGGGTCTTTCTTCATCTCAAAAACAATCTTAGTTTTTACTCCATGGGATAAAAACATCTGACCCACATTTAAACCAAATTTAAACCCTGCTTTGTCACCATCACAAAAAATAAGTGCTTGATTTATACTTTTTGAAATTTGGTAGGCTTGAAATGAATTAAAGTAAGACCCAGATACCGCTATTCCGAGGTTTATTTCTCTCTCAATTAATTGTGCCACATCAAACTGACCCTCAACAACAACAACCTTGGCTTTCTTTCTTATGCGAGATTTATTTAAATCCCATCCATAAATAACCTCTTTCTTTTTAAACCAATCTCCCTCTTTACTATTTAGGTATTTAGGTACTTTAGGATTATCTGATAGGGTCCTGCCCATAAATCCAACGATATCCTCTGCTTTAGAGATAGGGAAGATGATTCTATCTTTAAAAAAACTTACATCCTTATTATTTTTAGTAACAAGGATGTTTGCTTTTTTCAATAGAGTGGAATCAAAGTCATATTTATTTAAGTGAAAGGGGTTTTTAGGGGCATAGCCTATACCTAGTTTTTTAGCTGTTTCTTTAGAAATCTCTCTTTTTTTAAGGAAATCCCTAGCATCCTTAGCTTCTGGGGATTCGAATAGGATTTTTTGATAAATATAAGACAGCCTTTTATTGATATTGATGATGTCGGTATAGTATTCGTCTTTTTTATCAATATTTTTTATTAAACGAGGTTTATTAAATCTTTTCGCTAATTTCTCTAAAGCTTTTGTATAAGTGATATTTTCTATTAGAGAAACAAATTTAATAGCATTACCTCCCACCCCACAGCCCGCTCCAAAACATTTAAAAATCCCGAGGTCTTCATTAATGGATAAAGAAGCGGTGTCTTCTTTATGGAATGGACAAACAGCCTTATTATTCTTTACTTCTATGTAATCTTTTACTACTTTTAGTATATCAAATTCTTTAGTTAGATTTTCTTCTCTGGTCATTATTATAAATTTGTTCTTTTAAGAAAAAACTAATAGCTGTTATTATTTGAGGAACAATAGATTTCCCCACCTGATCTAGTTGTTGAGTGGAAGTACCATAGAACTTAAAGGTATCTGGCCATCCCATTAATCGGGCTGTTTCTCTTACTGATAGAGTACGAGGTTCATATGGGTGTACAAACCTAGAGCAACTTGATGCTACGGTCCAAGAGGGTTTATCATAATAAAGTCTTCTGTTATTTTGAGTATTATAATAAGATTTCCCTGGCTTTAAGTTTTTAAAACCTTTTTCTCTTATTGAGGAGTGCTTTGGTTTTTCATTATTAAAATCACCCTCTGGTATATCATCAAAAGCTTCGCCTACCGTACTCCCATGTCTCATTTGCTCTAAGGCTATCATAGTATCATTAGATAACGAGGATGGATTAAAAGGTAATATTGGTAACTGGGACCCAATCAAAAAGAATCTTTTCCTCTTTTGTGCTACATTAAAATCATAGGAGTTTAGTATAATTGTTTGAATATAATAACCTTTAAAAGATTGTGATATTTCTCCTGTTTTTACTCCTTCAATTTTGAAATAACGTTCTCCATTATAATTATAGCTATGGAAATCTAAGTGATTTGTGATATTAGGCACATTCTCCAGAATAAAACCATTAGGTTTAATTAGATTACACATAATATCTATAAATCTACAAAAATCATTATTAAACGTTTTAGAGGTTATTTCCCTATTCTCTTTTACTTTTTTAGTACTAAGATTAGAGAATGTTTTACAATCAGGAGATCCTATAATTAAGTTAGCAGATAATAGGTTTAAAGGGACCTTTGATATATCATTAAAAAACTTAATATCTTTAAAGTTTCTCTCTATAGTATCTGTGTGTACGAAATTCCTATCATCATAATTAAAAATGGGGCGGAAACCAGCTTCCTGAGCCCCTAATAACCCAGCTCCAGCTCCGCCCCAAATTCCTCCTACTGTTAGTTGACTATCCATTAGAATATTCCTCTGGTTTTCATATCCTTATAATAAGCATGGAGTGATGTAGAGAAATAAGTATAATTACCGACAGGAACTCCGATTTGAGAAGATATGTATTTCTGTAACTGAATAGCATGCCAGTTATCAAAAGGGAAATGAGTTAAAAAGTCACAAGACCTCATGGTATAGACGCAATTTAGTTTATCACCCCTTATCATAAAATTATAAAACATGCTACAAGGTATACGCCCTTTACCTCCAATGTTTTGAAGATCAATTGTGTTATTATGGATGCTAATGATTGCTTGACGGGTAGGAGAATTTTTCTTGAGCTCTTCTATTATCCTTGTTAATTGGGTTCTTATCCTCTCATTGTAAGTATAATGAAAACGCCCATCGTGGATAAACTCTTCCCATACTTCTGATCTTAGTTTCCAAGCCTCTCCCGGGTTTATTAATCTAGCGCTAGTTCTTTCTTTAAAATCAGCTAAAGCCCATTCTAACATTCTTTGATAATCATCTTCAAATAAATAACTTAAAAAAGAATTTTCATCATCGGGGTTAGTTACCATAAAACTATAAGATTGCATTTCTTTAGTATAATAATCTTCGTCCCCTTTTACATATTTATCTTGCATGGTGTGAGGTTTAACGGTAGTACCCAATTCCCACAAATCCCTTTCTACTTCCCTTACTGCTTCTGAACATTTACTAAATATCCTCATTATATTATCCTCTTTTTTAAAGTTATATTTTATCTTCCTATTTCATTTTTTCAGTGAAGAAATCTTTAGCTTTCTTGGCTGCTTCTAATGAACTATCTGCTTCAATAGGTCCATATACATTATCCCCTTCGAAAACAGAAGTTTCAGTTTTCTTTTCTCTGACAGAAATTCTTAAAGTATCGGGGTAAAATTTAGCATAAAACTCAGTCATAATTTTTATCTTTTTAGTTTTTTAATAATATAGGAACATCTACTCCGTCTTCTTCCATGATCCTATGAGTTCTTTTTACAATCCTCTTAATGAAAGTCATAGTGATGCTATCAATAGATTTAGGGTCACCGAATTTATCATCCCATATTTTTAGAGAATCTTTAAAAGCTTTATTCCAAGAACCACAAGATATCCCATATTTCCTTAAGAACATAGCACACAAGGGGGCATTAAACATATTGATAAAACCTGATGTTATGAATATAGAGAAATTAGTACAATAAACCTTTTCTTTAGCAAAACGATTAAGTATTTCCTCTAAGAAGACTAAATCCATAAACATCTTTGGATATATCTCAGTAGCTCTAAAGATGATCAAAGCCTCATACTTAGTCATAGATTCCTTTTGTATATATAATGAATCTAAGCATTTTAACCTAGAGGAATCATCAAAAGCTGGTTCAGAAAAAGAAATTAACCCCCTTGACTGACGGGGTTGTAATTTTCTTATAATGGAAGTTAAAACATCATGTTGTTTTTTAACTTTATCTGAATAATAAGAAGTCCTTAGGGAAGCCAACTTCATATCCTTATCATAACCAGAGTACCTATAAAAATCTTGTTCCATGATCTTATTTTCGAAATGTACTCCGTGAGTGTAACCAAAGACTTTTCGACAATAAACAGAGGGGTTATAATATACTGATCTTTCAGATGTAGCTAGGTGAGCAAGGCTATTAAACCATAACTCTACTAGATTATCTCCGTCTATTTGTAAAAACATTTTAATTTCTCCTGTTTAGTAGGTTATGGTGTACTGCCTTCGAGAAGGTTTCTAGCTCATGCCATAAAAGATTGCCAACTACCGACTTTAATATATTATCAGAGATTAATTCAGCATGAGGTTTTGTTAATCTATTTAAGATAATTTGTTTTTTAACGTTGACAGTGAAAGGCTCTATGATTTCCTTTTTATCTTTAATGATTAATTGTTCTTCGAAACTTAAAACCCAATCTTTTATTTTTTCTTCCATCTCATAGCTTTGGTTTATTATAATAACAAACGGTAGAGTGTGATCTATTTAAGGCCTGTCCTATTTTATTGGTAGAAAAACCTTGTCTTTTAGCATGTTGATAAAACTGTTTTCTTAGTTCAACCAATTTTTCATCTCTCTTTTTAGACTTCATCTCTTCTTCAGATATACCCACCTCCTTACAAAACATATTAAGGGTTTTTTCTATATTACTAGATTTATAAAAAAGCTCTGCAGTTGAATCTAGCTCTATTTTTTCTACATCTCTTGTGGGGCCGATATAGGCTCGATTACCTTTATTATTAAAGACCCCTAAAGCATTTTTAAGATTTTCATTATTCTCTATCCTTTCGTTATTTATCTTTTTTAATTCATCCCAACCACATATTCTACTGGATGTTTTTACCCACTCTAAACAGTTAAATTTGAATAGATCTCCAACCTCTAAATATAAGAATTTAACTTTTTTATTCATAGTCTATCAAGTTTTTAATGGCGGCTTTAGTCATACTTATAGTTATAGAGATAATTATAACAAACCAAAATATAGAAAATACAAAGAAAACTGTTTTAGAGGCCTTAGGGTAACCCATTAAAAACTTAGTATCTTTAACGATTGAAGGCCTAATGGACATAAAGATAGGTAAGAAATATACAAACCCTCCCAGATATAAAAACCCTAGAATCAATATCCAAATATTAGGAAAATTTTCCATATTAATAGTTCGTATTTTGACGGAATTTATTTACTTGAGATTTTTTATAGTATAGTTCATATATATCCTTAGCTTCACATCCAGATATTACAAAAAGAACAATTAGTTTTGTGAAAGACTTATTAGCAATATGTTCGAATTTATTATAATCGGTTAAGACCTGGGTTTTCTTCCATTTCTTATTCTTGAGGGTGTTACCTACTAACCCCAGGTGTTTAATGTAATCTAAACTACCTTCGTTAATAGAATGGTCAGTAGACTTTTCAGTTATAGTACCTTTTATGTTATTAACCATTTCTTCTAAATTTGAAAAGCGGTGTTTAGAATCTACCCCAGCTAAGATTAAAGCCTCAACAATAAAATGTAGAGCATCAGATAATTCTTCTAGGTAATGCTCTTTATGTCCCAGTTCTAAAGCCTCTAAAGCCTCAGCAACTTCTTCAGTAGACCTCCAAAGAAAATCTTTTATCCAAGCTTGGTGCTCATAGTTATTAATATCAAAGGGCCAATCTGGTATACCTTCAATATCTTTATACTTAATTGCTAGATCCTCTTGAGTTTTAAAAATATCTCTAAGGAATTGCATTGAATCTGGTACATCTACTACATCTTGGATATTCATATATTAAGCCTCATTTATTTTTAGTTTTATAAAATTGATTGCATTGTTAAAATATTTATCATCCCCATTAACCGAAAAAACATTTACTTTAGTATTTTCTAGGAACTTTAAATACCTTTGATTTAGATAAAAAATATCTTCTTTATTTATATAATCATCGCCTCTAGAAGATAGACGCTCATTTAAAGTATGATTGTCTGAAAAGACATAGATTATTAAAACTTCTTCACCAAGTTCTTCTACTATCTCATTTTCAAAAGACTCATAAAATCGATCTTCAAATCCTTCATAATTCCTTTTTACTAAAGAATACACCATCTCTGAGGGATAAAACCTCTCTACGATTAAGTGAGACCTATTAAGTCTTATTGTTTTTTTATAAAGATCATATACTGTTTTGTATGATCTCTTTAATCTACCTATCTCAGATTGATCAGAAGACCGCGGGATATCACCTCTACGAATTAAAAACGAATTATTTAATTCTCTTAAAAGTTTATTAGCAAAAGTCGTTTTACCTGAACAATCGACCCCTTCTATGATTATCATCATATTTTTTACCAGTTTATTGTTTTATTGATAAGACCCCATCAGCTGATTGGTGTAAGTAATTATTATCTTTTAGTTCTTTTATTACTTTAGAGATTCTAGTGTTGGGGGTTTTACCTTCTTGTGCATAATTATACTCATCCGATACTATACGAATGATTTGTTCTTTGTTATACTTACCTTCCCTTATCAACCCGATTATAAATTGTTTTCTGGATTGTTTACCTCCTTTAGACGAAGATTTTGATTTATTATTTCTCTTAATCAACTTTTCATCTTGTATGTGTTTTTTCTTTTCTTGATTATATGCTGTTAAAGCTTCTTGAAATTTATTCCATACTTGATCTAATATCTCATCTCGTTCTAAGTCTTGGTTGATCTCTATACCCACTTCTTTTTCTAATATGTTTGTTAGCTCCTCAGTTTCTATGTGTGGGCTTTTTATTAAAAACTCAAAATCTTCATAAGTAATATTACTCGGGTTACTTAAACTCTTATTAGCCATAGTATTTATTTTTTAGGGTTATCTTTTAAAAACTTTTCTACATAGTTAGAGGTAGAAGGACTATTGATTTTTGATAATTTAAGAGCACATTCTTCAAAAGTTTTTTTATCTTCTTTTGATAAATTATTAATATACTCTTTAGCACAAAAACGTAAAAACTCAGAAAGATTAAAATTTCCGTATTGAGTTTTCCATAAAACTTCTATAATCCTAAACAAGTTAATTTCTCTAGCAGGAATATAAACCGTCTTGATAATATGTTTTTTATTATCAGTAAACGGGAATGTTTTGGGTTTTTCTATTTCCATATTATTCCTCGATCTTCTTTATTATTTCTCTTAAAAAATCAAAACCTTGTTCTTCTATATTAACAATACCCATGAACTCAAATTCCTCTTCGGACTCATAAACCTTTTTTCTCTTCCTAGAATGTTTAATTAACATCCCTCTTTCGTCATCATCAAAAAAATCAATCATGATAGCTACCTTTTTACCATCACTTACTCTTAAAACTCTACCAGTCTGTTGAATAGATTTTTTATCAGATTTACCCCCCGCTCCATATATTAGTACGTCCATGGTGGGGATATTAACTCCTTCTTTTACTAAAGTAGTGAATAGTATGTTAAACTCTTTGTTTTTAAATTGATCTAATATCTCTACTCTGTTAGGAGTTTCCCCGGTTAATAACTTTGAACCCTCAGTCATATCATTTAAAGGAACTCCGTGTTTTTTAACAAGATTAATAGATACAAGGACACTCAATCCTTTACTAGCTAGATACATAGAAAGTCTACTAATAACCTCATTCCTATAATTATTTTCAATAATGTTATGGTCATAAGTAGTTTTCCAGTCAGATATTTTTTTAGCCGGTGATCTGACCATCCATATATAAGGTTTGGTTAAATAACCATTCTTAATTAAGAAAGAACTACTAACTATATCAATAACCCTTCCAGTTGCTCCTTCTAGCGTATTTCTATCTAAAGAGTCTTTGCTACCCGGTGTAGCTGTTAAACCAAATCGATAAAAAGCATCTACTGCCATAGATATAAAAAAGTAACTATTTTTCGGCCGGCCTTTATTATCCATTTTGATATGATGAGCCTCATCAAAAAACAAAACATCAATACTATCTAAAAATTCTTTGAATATTAGGTTATTTTGTTTAATTAATGACCAAGCACTTTGAACCGTGCATACCGTGATCTGTTTAGGATCATAGACCTTATCCCCAATTTTACCTATGTATTGGGGGTCAATACCTACATCATTTATGAAATCCCCTATGGCTTGATTTAATAGTGTGATGTCTGGGACAATATATAAAGAATTATAACCAAGTTTAGCTAAGATATACCCTGCTAAAGGGGTTTTACCAGAACCCGTAGCATGATTTAAGATACCTCTTTTCTTTTTAACAGCTTTTTCAAAAGCCTCTTTTTGATAACCCCTTAATTCGAAGTCATCTTTTATGGACAAAATATTGGCTTCAGAAGTCTTTGGACTATTTCTTTTGTCTTTAATATTTACTTCAATACCCAAGCTATTAGATATAATATGATAAAACTTCCCGGTCCATCCGCTAGGAAATTTATTATCCTGTGTAAAATATGTAACATATCCTTTTTGAATTTTTCTACGAGGAGGTCTGGTGGACCAATCCATGCCATAAAACTCATACTCTAGTACACACCACTCCCTAATCATATCTAAAATTTCTTCAGAGGCTTTTACTTCTGTATAAGCATTATGTATTTCAAAGGTTATCATAGTAAGGACTATATTTTTTAGAGACCTCCCTTATAGCTTTATTTATTATATCAAAATAGATGGAGATACTTGGCTTAGAATACCCAGTGATTTTAGATATAGTACTTCTTGTCATTTCTGGGAATGCCATTTTTAATTCAAAAACTCTATTAACTCTTCTTCTGTTCTTAATTCTTTCTTGTACTTCAACACAAATTTTTGTATATAAATCCTGATCAAACTCTTGTTGATAAATACCTGAGTCTAAGAACTCTTGATAATAAACCTCTTCTATTGTATATTTTGTTTCTTCCCCATCGAAGGTAGAGGGCCCATCAATACTCATCGGAGTACCCATCTTAGTATGAGAAGATCTTTGGATAGATTTTATTTCTCTTATCAAATATTGAGTCATTTGATTCCTTATCCAGGATATAAGAGTAGAACCTTTATCTTTTTCCCAAGTACCCAGAGCTTTATATAACCCAATTCGAGTAGCTTGAATAAAATCCTCTTTAGTTCTTGCCCCCGTAGGATCATAGTATTTATTTACTTTAACCATACCAACGGTTTTATTAAACAAAATATCAAAGGCTTGAGAATCACCGTTGTGATATCTGTGAGCTAAGTCTTGAGCTGATTTTTCATCCATAATCTTTATTAGTTTAGTTTATATGGAATTGATACAAATATAATATATAATTATATTATAATATACAAATAAAATTTTTCATATTACATTAACTAATCCAGCACTCTCACAGTAAATAAGTATTTTCTTTAGGATCTAAAATATAATTGATTAAAGCATTTAAGAAAGGGGAGTCTATGTCGTCTTTAATGTTTTCAAGGTCATTATAATTTTTATATATCTTTTTAAAATCGTAATCAAGACTCTGGCCCAAAGATAAAGGGACATGATTTAAGTAATCTAACTTTGACATACTATCACCTAGTTCCCCAAAAAACTTATCAAAGTAATTCCGACCCTCAGCTTCTCTTTTCTTAGGATAATAAGAATGGGTGGAGGAATGATAATAATGGCCTAAATCTAAATCTAATCTATATGCTAACCAACGTTGTATGAATGAGTGGTGAAAGACGTCATAGGGTAAAAGATTGATGACGTCATTAGACCTCATAGAAACAAAACAGTGGAGTTTTTTATCCCTGATTATGAAATGAAAATTTAATGTACACGGTCTTCTTAAGTATTGCTTCTTATTTATTAGGTATTTTGGAGTCCATAGAGTAATAACAGCTTCTCTAGAGGATTTATTAGATTTTAATTCTTTATAAACTTCCTCTAACTGATTATTAAACATCTCACCATAGGAATAATGGAACTTACCACCCTCTTTTTGTAATTTCTTTTCCCATCTAGGTCTGTAAATAAAAGCCCTTCCAGGGTTTGATAGTTGTTTATAGCCATATGTATATGACATTCTGTCTAATAGTTCTTGAAAAGCCCATCTCCAATTTTTATCGTAAGGTAATATACCGTAACGGGGGTCTGTAAGGCATATTTGGGTGTTCATTAATTCCCTAGTTTTACCTACCAACTGTCCTTTGAATCTTATATCATTTAATAAGTTGTCATATAAACTTACAAATGTGCCGTTTTCATAATAGTTTTTCAAGCTAAACCTCCTAAACCGGTTTCTTTTTCGTCTAGTGATAGTGTATTTAAATCAAAATCCATCTCAATGGTATCAGTGGGTCCATTGCTGTTCTTTCCGACAATAAACTCAATAGAACTATTTAAAGAATCAGGGTTATAATATTTCTCCCGATATAACATCATTATTAAACGAGCTGCTTCTTCGTAAGCTCCAGCATCTTTAATATCACTTATTCTAGGCCTTTTATCTGATCTCTTTTCAACTTCTCTAGATATTTGAACTAAAAGACATACATGACAATCAAACTCTTCAGCAATTTGATTCATTACATTAAGTTTACTGGCTACTGTCTGGGCTTTGTTATTAACCACCGCTACATCTGATAGTTTATCGAAAAGATCTATATATATGATATCAATGTTTTGAGTTTGCCCTATACGATATAATACTGTCCTAACATCAGAAGTTTCTATTTTTCTTGTAGGGATAATATGGTAATTATACTTATCATCAATTTTTTGATTAGCTTCTCTGATTAATTTAATCCTATAGTCCCCTTTCTTCCATTGATGGGCAGTTAATATTTCTCCCAAGGGAACTTGTGTTTCTAAGGCTTCAATTCTAGCCTGTTCAACTTCAAAGGTTTGTTCTGGGGCAAAGTTAACTACGCATATACCCTCTTCAAGTTGATTTTTGATAAGATTTGATTTAACTGAGCTTTTACCTTGTCCGGGCCTTCCTGCTAAAACAGAAATTTCTTTTGTTTGAAAACCCCTAACCAATAATTCATCGATAGATTTATAATAAGAGAATATCGATTTATTATCTTTTTTTGATAAGCCTTTCTTTCTTTCATCATAAATCCTACCAGAACTAATGATATCAACTCCCGTAGAGTTAATGGGGGAAGTTTTCCATAGTTGTTCAAAACCCGATTTTAATATATCCGGGGCATCCCTTGAGTCTGCATAAGCTTCGTTAACAATGGATTGAGCTGCGGTAATAACCCCCCTTTTAATTCTTTTATCTTCAAGGATATCTAAATCTGATTTAAATTCAATCTTAGAATGGGCTTTTTCAGTTAATTCGTATAGGTAAGATAACCCCCCGATCTCATCTAGATTTTTATTAGCTTTTAATAAATCGGTGAGCGTAGTGGTTGAAACTAATTTACCTTGTTCAAAAATAACTTTTATGTTATTAAAGATAACTTTATGGATATTAGAATTAAAATCGTCATCTGATAGCCTATATAGAGCAGTACTTAAACTTTCTTGATCTTTTAAACAAAACCCTAAAACGCTTTTTTCAGCTTCAAGGTTTTGAGGCGGGGGTTTTAATGTCATATTAATCTAAATCATTTAAATCGACGTAAGTGCAATTCTCGGAAATCCTATAATACAGAGCATCCTTTAGAGCTTCTTCGGTAGATTCTTGGTTTTCTGAAGAGGTAAAAATACAAGGTTTTTTGTATTGATACCTTTGATTTACTAATCCATAGAGCCTTAGTTGTTGATTATCTGTCCATTTATTAAGAGCTATCTCTTCAAAAACTACTAAGTCACTTTCTTTAAGACCTTTTTTTACTTTTATCTGTTGTTCTTGTTGATCTCCTTGAAGACCGCCATGGAATTGATCTACGATGTATGTCGGAACATCAAGATGAAAAATTTGATTAAAGATTTTATTTTGAATGTAGAGTTGGAATATGATATTGGATATTAAGTATTGAGATAGCTTAGGGGAACTAAGTATGGTTATGTTCCCTTTATTAGGAAACTCTGTAACATAGGAATTTAAAAACTTAGTTACTTTTAGAGAAATAAAATCTTGGTCCCAAGGATTTTGTTCTCTAACTAATTTTTCATTAAAACCCCATTTAGACATTATATTTTTGAAAGACTTAGTATCCATTGATCTATAAATTATTTTGGAAAGGTTTTATTAACATAGCTCATAGATAATCAAATCTTTTTGGTTCACTTAATTTATTTTATAACCGTAGGGTTTTTACGTTTTTTACGTTTTGATTTCTTCTTCTTAGATTTTTTTATCTGATATTTTTGTAGATGATTTTCTATTTGGAGTAGGTTAGTGATTTTATCTTGCCAAAAATCATCTTCCATAAAGAAATCAATAATCTCTTTCCATTCATTAAAGTCAATCTCCGGGTAATCTTTTAATAATCGACCCATGATAGAGTTCTGTTTGGTTGACCATTTCTTTTTAAGAGATAATTTCCCATCACTAAGGGAGTATAAGTGATCTGTAAAATGACTTACAAGGATTTTAGCTTTATTTTTACGAATCTTCTTATCTAAAGTTTTATAGAAAGAGATAAAATAATGCGGATTTCGGCGGGATCCTTCATTTGATATGTTCTCGTTTTCTTTAGGGCTATCATAGTTTTCTTTATCTATAGATGTATATAAGAAAGAAAATAATGTAAAGCTTTCCTCGCGGGCGGCCGCCCGCGACTTATGTTTGGTAATATGGTTTTCATTACCAAACATAAAGGTATAATCCTCATTAGGTTTAAAGATATATATATAATAATAATAATATTTATACAATACATTTTTTTTGGTACTTTTTTTTAAAAACTTAATTGAGCTTTCTTCCGGATCTCGCTTTATCTTTGAATGGGCTTTATTCATTAAGTTTTTTACTATCAAATCAAAAGCTATAGGACCATTAGCTTTTTGAATCTCCTTTGATTGTTGAAAGTAGAGTGGTTTAATCTTACTAAAGAAATGCTTATCCTTAGCCCTGGCTAGCTCCGTGTCCAACCAATAGATTTTATCCCCAGATGTAGTTTCTAAAGATATTAATTCCTTATCAATCAAACCCTTTATTCCTCTATTAATATCATCTGGATCTTCAAATCCAGTAATGGTAGGTATCTTATGAAACGGGATGTCTTCTCCGGTACTAGTATATCTACTTATAACAAGGAATAACTTTAACTCTTCTAATTCTAAATTAGGCATCCACCTTACTATATCATCGGGTATTTTTATCAAAATATTCCTCCTATAAAACAATGAGGTTCTTTATATAATGGTAGTTTTTTTGTTGGTAATTGATCTTTTATATTCTTGGTCTCTATTAGATCTTTTCGATGGTATTGTTCTCTGAATATGAAGTATTCTTTTCTAATATTTATATGACTTCTTTTAGGTTTTCTATTACTTTTTCTCCTTTTGACTTTAGATAATTCTTTATCTACTTCATCTTCTATGGATTTATCTTTTATCTTTTCAGTTTTGTTTGAATATAAGAAGGTATACCCCTTTTCAGTTATTATCTTTAGTCTTAAGGATTTATCATCACTTTCTACGTAATCTAATTCAAATGCTAAATTATGCTTAGCTTTTGGTATTAATCTCGGTTTCATTAATTTTAATCTTCTGGTATTCACCCATTGAACCTCTCTATCTTTTATGTCCTCTACTCTGATTATGTTATTATCTATTAAAGATTCTATACTTCTATTTAGAGCATCTACATTTTTAGTTCCAGATATCTCCATTAGATTGTGTACTTCTATATTTTTTCCTTTTAAAATGTGGTTGTTTATTATGACTAATATGATGCTCTCTTTTTCATTTATATCTAAATACTCATTTCTCAGATTCTTTATTCCTATTTTTTTCATGCAGGATTTCATTTAATGAGTTGTTATTCAAGGAGTTGAGAATATATAATAATCAAAAATTATATTTGATAAAAACTAAATTTTATCTTTGTGTCTTTGGGTTAAAAAATTTGAGAATTATAAATTCAATTTAAACCGGTTTTATATTTAGAATTGAATTTCCTTGATAAAAAATAATTTTGTAAAAAATTTTAAGAACATGAAATTATAGAGATTTTTGTTGTTATTTTATAAAAAATTCAATCAATTTTGAATTTTAATAACCTCATAAAAAAACCATAATGCTTGACTTCGATGCTTCAAACATGTTGTTGATGTTAATAATGATAATTATGTATTTTCTAATAAAAGAGGATTAATGGCTGATAAGAGTATAAAAACCCTAGAAATAAGACAATTCTTTTCTGAAAATGAGTATTTAGATATGACAGAGCTAGTAAAAGTGTCAAAAAAGATTGTTATATTCAAACAATTAAAAAACCGAGAAGAACAACTTTTTTTTATCGGTACTAACCGGTTAAAGGTTTTAGATGAGGATTTAAAAAGAATTGATCTTGAGGACGCTATAGATTTTTATGATAGAATTCTTTTTGAAGGAAATATTTTTGATATTGAGGAGGTAGACTCCCCCTCTTTTAAAAGTAAATTAGTTGAAACTTTTATAGAAAACCAATAACTTAATGATTAAAGATTTAAATAAAAATAGAATTGAATTAATGGAGGTTTTAAAACAGATTACCGAAATTGTATCAGAGCATGAGAGTGCTAACGTTAAGAATAAGGTGTCTATTCTCCTCCATCAAGCTTATATGTTATGTATAGAAAATGCTACCTTATTGAATGATTATCAGGATATTAAGCAGAATATGGATAATAAAGATAGGGAGGAATTAGAATTAGAAAAACAGGCTGAAGATTTGAATGAGCTTTCTAAGTCTGAGATTCAAGAATGGATTAAAGAAACTTCTTATAAAACTTAGTTTTTTGATTATTGTGCAGGGTTATGATTAATTGAAATTGAGACGGCGGTTGAGATTAACCCTGCACATATTATTTCTTAATTATTTTTTTGATTTACTGGATGTAGAGGGGTGAATCGGCAACGACCACCGGGTTTTAAAGGGCCTCATATACTCTACATCCTTTTATAATACCACGTTCTTTGATTTAGTGATTGTGAAAAATAAAAATGGATGAGGAGAGTGGCGAAAGCTAATTGATTCTTTCAAAGATGGCAACCTTCCCGGGTTCGAATCCCGGCTCTTCATCCTTAATTTATGATATAAAAATTAAGTTCTTTTTTTATTAGATGTAGAGTGGCAGAAGCGCTGTTAGAGTCCGACAGTGATAAGTAATGCTTGTAGGCGAGGTTCTAAATCGTGGTTGATCACATGGTTTCTACGCGGGCAGAACTTCCGGGTATCGAATCCCGGCTCTGCATCTTTAATTTATGGTCGGAAGAAAAATGATAATGCTAAAAGTTATATATAATAGAAGTACTTGTTTGTGGAGAGAATAGTTAATGTATTTTAAAGAAATCTTGATATTAAATTATATTTAAATAACAAAATAAAAGGCTTAACTATGAGTAAGGATTCTTGTAAATTAAGGGGTAATAACCCATATCATTGTTGGCATAATATTGGAGGCCAATTAGTATCTAACCCTCCCCAACAACATCAACGGTGTTGTTATTGTGGTGAGACAAGAAGAATACGGTTAGGTGGGGGGGAAATTTCTTCTGACCACGGTCCATATTATCCAAAAACAAAATTTAAAGATATAAGAGAATAATTATGAAACCCATAGAATTTAGAGAAAGTAATCATATCTATGATCAATCCGGTGACCCCTCAGTTTTTCCTACCCCCGTCTATAAAGCGGATGATAGGGAGGGCCATATTGTTTTATGTCAAGGGTTAAGTCTATGGGAAAGGCTAAAACTTTTATGGCTGGGTAGGATATGGGTTTGTTATAAAACAGAGCATTTACCTTTACCCCCCTCTTATTTTACAGTAAATAAAAAGGAGTTATTAGATAATCAAAGTTGAATGGAAAACTGGAGCTAACATGGGAGACACAAGACCCGATAATCTAACGATAACACTGCCACCCGAAGTAATGGAGATGATAGCAAGGATGGCAGAATATAACCAAGTAACAAAGTCCGAGATGATAAGGAGGTTTATACTTAACGAATACCGTATATTTACGCGGAGTGAAACTAAAACTCATGGAAAATAAAAAAATTCTTTTATATATACTTTTATCATCATATGATCCTACGCAAATTCACTATTCTGCGGAATCCCTGCAAGACGAAATAAACCATTATGATATTGAAGAACTCCAGGATTTTTCAGTAATTATTGTTTATGTGGATAAAACAGAGGAAGAACACGAACTTTTAGATATAACAGAAACCACAATTAAACTTAATGAAAAATACATATGAGTAAAATTGAACTGAAATTAGGACGTCCAGTAATTGTGGATAGTGGGAGAAGGGGAACCTACATTAATCCACATAGCAAAATCGGTAGCCACTATGTCTTGATTGGGGGTTCGGTTGTGATGTGTCATCATGTCGAACCAGATCTTGAGGCACCCCCCATGAACGGGGATGAGGTGGATGGTTATGCTGATAAGTCTAAGAAGCTTGGACATGGGAGATACATCGGGTTTTCGGTGTCCGGGCGGCACATAATTGAAACTGAACGAAGGGGCTTTATATACTGTGAACACGTCCGCCACTCCCAACCAACGAAAAGGGAGCAGTTGATGAGTTTGGTAAAAGTCTATAAAGGTGGTGAGGAGATTCTTGTCGATGAAATTATGCAAATCTGTGATGTAGAGGAATGAAGAAGCCGGAAGTTGAAAAAGAAGTAACCGTAATTGAGCATCTGTCAAGTAGGGTAAAGCACCTCGAATCAGAGCGTAGGGAAATGATAGATGCGCTGAGGGAGGCTCAAACATGGCTCAAGACTCTTCCCAAAGAGCAATTTGGAACCTATGGGGAAGATATGGGAACAAAGCTATGGGTTCGAGATGATGTTTTACAGCAAATCAAACAAGCCCTGCGTAATGCGGGGGAAACGGAGGATGAGTGATGGAATATCTTACACAAGAAGAAGTCGACAACCTGCCGATTGGGACTAAAGTGTTTGTTACGTGGGGCGGAGGGAACGGGCCAGCAGAAAGGATCATAACAGAAAAATGGGATGGTCACTCTGTAACTGATATTGGCATTAAAAATGGCTATCTCGATTTTGTTGGAACTGAAAAAATGCAAACAAAAGTATCATTGGTAACGGAGGAATAGAATAATGATTACAGGGTGGCGGAAGCGTCTGTCGGGAGGCATATATGGTCTAAGTAAGGACACCCGGCAAGGCGGAAAGTAGACGCTGTTGCGAGAATAGCTACTTGACCGGCTGGTTCGATAGTACTTCGGCAAGGTCCGGGTATCAAACCCCGGCCCTGTAATCTTAAATATACACGGAGGAATGAGTGATGGGTGTGATTGACTGGATTAATTTAGCAGCTTACATAATTGCGGTTGTGCTTATGATTGGGTTTCTGATAGTTTGCCGATATAACAAACAACTTTAACAGCGAGGACATATGAGTGAAATATTTTTTGAAGAAAACATCCCTTATTGGCGAGTTTTAACCAATGATGAGAAAGATAAAACTCGTAAGGCATTTAATAAATACGCCTATACCGTAGCACATGAGGTGGTGGAGGAAGAGTTGCTCATTCATCTATGGGGACCAATTACACAAGCGATAAAAGATGTATTAACCCGAATCGAATCTAAACTAACGGAGGAATCATGATGAACCCAAAATCGGTACATGACAAAGTAGCCTCACTTGAAGATCGAGTAAGGCTACTCGAATCCGAGCGTCAGGAAATGATTAAAGAACTGAAAAAAGTTGTTCCTATTGATAAGATTGAAACTGCCCTGCGTAATGCGGGGGAAACGGGGGATGAGTGATGACAGATAAACTGAAAGGAGTTACAGTGGGCTTTTCTTATGATATAAGAGAAGATGAGGCTGAAGAAATCATCAATGCAATAAA